>Ga0209517_10000035_pt1 | contig 219581 bp, 235 predicted proteins | sample PeaSoiMetSII2010_FD_187695 | JGI IMG/M metagenome (GOLD analysis project Ga0209517, IMG submission 187695) | Peat soil microbial communities from Weissenstadt, Germany - SII-2010 (SPAdes) (version 2) | ecosystem: Environmental > Terrestrial > Soil > Wetlands > Peat | place: Germany... | reverse complement strand
CCCGACCTCCTGCTCCCGCAGCACCGCGATGATCTGCTCTTCCGTGAACCTTGATCGCTTCATCGTCCGTCCCTTCCGTTGGGTCGGACTCTAGCTTCGCCTGGAGGAGTTTCAGGGGGTCACGTCAGATGAGGCATGTTTTTGATGGCGTCATAGTGCCTCCCTCATCCTGAGGAAGCCGCGGAGCGGCTGTCTCGAAGGACGCAATGCCGTCATCCAGCTTGTATGCTCAACGCGGCGGACTAAGATCGGCCCGGATCGATTTTCCCCCAACCTCCACAAGGAGCGTTCCATGGCAGTCACGATGTATAGCGGCTTTGTCCCGGTTTGCCTGCAATTGCTCACCGGCCTCAAGACCGTGCTGCAAAAGGCCGAGGAGCACGCCACCGCGCAAAAATGGGATGCCGCCGTGGTGCTGAACTTGCGGCTCTACCCCGATATGTTCACGCTCGAGCGTCAGGTCCGGCAGGTCTGCACGCATTCATCCGGAGCCGGTCGGGTCGCCGGGGTCACGCTGCCGTCCTTCCCCGACCAGGACAACAGCTTCGCCGAGATGCAGGCGCGCATCGACAAAACCGTCGACTTCCTGAAGGGGCTGCGTGCCGATCAAATCGACGGCAAGGAAGATACGGTCATCACCGTCCCGATGGGCGGCCAGCCGCGCGAGTTCAAGTGCCAGAACTACCTCTATCATTTCGCGATGCTGCAGGTGCAGTTCCACGCGACGACGGCGTACGACATCATCCGCAGCACCGGCGTCAACATCGCCAAGCGCGACTATCTCGGCCCGATGCCGTCGTAATTCGGAATCGCCTCCTTTAAGTCCCTAGCCCAGACTTGATCCGGGCATCCACGTCTTCTTTCTCTTCAGTGGCCGCCCAAAAGACGTGGACCCCCGGGCCAAGCCCGGGGGCCCCCAGGGAGAGAGCTGGTCAGGCCGACCGCCATCGCCCTAATCAGCCACTCCGCTGATTGACCCTCGTACACCTCTGGCAGAATACCTAAGAAGGAAGCTTCTGCAGCATCCCTTCCCGGATGCCGTGCGTGGAGGACGATGGCCCCGCCCGAACTGCCTTTGTGTTTGTCGGTGACTCCACAATCTTACTCAGTGCCTTCGGGTCGGGTATAAATCCACTACTCCCGGTGCTGCCGAACAAGCCGTGCGGGGCGCCGCGGGCCGACGACCGGCGGGTGCTGAACGGAGACGGTTGCGACCGAATTTTTGGTTCGGCAGAACCTTCGGAGACGGAGGATCATGTCCAACGGGCCGGGAATCCGGAGGATGTCGCTAAAAACCCACCCCCCACCTGGATTTTGTGAGGCTATGAAATGCTCCATAGACTGTCGCATGATCTTAATTCTTACCAATTGCCAGACATTTTTTCATTTAGGGTAGACAGCGCCGATGAAAACCAAGAGTTAATAGCTAGTCGTCTTATTGATTATTATTTTTACATGAAATCAGAGTGCGAGCGCAAAAATGTCCCGGAAATCAAGGGAGGATGGGCGGGCTGGAGTCAAAATTTTGTGGATTTTGGTACAGTATTAGAATCTCGCAGTGTTCAGAATGTTTCTGAAACACTTCTTAAAGTGTGTACCACTCCATTGGTTTCTGGCTTCAACTCCTACCATAGATTCACCGCCATCGCTCAAGATGAGCGCGCCCGTATGTTTGAATCATACTTAACAATTGATAGGATTTTAAGCTTGGCCGAATCCGTCGGCGCAGCTTATCCTCAGTGTCCCTATCAGGGGCGTTGGGGACATCACGACCTAGACGCAACTGCCCTAGTGAATAGAATTAAATTACGAATTCCCTTTGACATATCTCCCCCCAAGGCAGGCGGCGGAGCTTTTGGTGTGCAAACCCCCGATGGAATAATATCCGGATCAGATATATTGGCGATATATGTTGCAAATCGCGCCAATAGCATTTTGTCTGATTGTGCTCAGAAGACTATTTGCGAAATCGGGGGAGGTAGCGGAACCCTGGCCTGTTATCTCGCAAGAACATGCGCAAAAAGTATAATGATCGCTGATTTGCCAATTGTTAGCGTCATACAAGGATATTATTTGATGAAAAGCGTTGGGCTAAAATCAGTTAACTTGTTTGGCGAACCTGCCACTTCCGAACACAAAATTAGGCTCATCCCGTATTGGGAGCTTGATGATATTCCTAGCAAGTCGGTTTCTCTGTTTATTAACACTGATTCCATGCCTGAAATCGATAATGATATCGCCGAACATTACATGGGGCTTATCAAAGATAAGGCTAGCAACGCGTTTTTGAGCATCAACCAAGAAACGCAAGCGGACAATCATATGGTAGTTCAAGATTTGGTCGAGAAAGCTGGAGGGTTTAGGCGCGTCTATCGTTTCCCGCACTGGATACTCCGCGGATACGTAGAAGAGCTGTATAAAATCGCGGACATAACTCCGGCTTTGACTAGATCAGATCGCCGGTGGTGGAAATACGCGCGCTGGGCGAGTATGCCGCAGAAGCGACGTTCAAGTCGCTTGACGACGCCATGGAATGGCTACGGGTGAAGGCGATTGAGCTGTATCCCGAGAGCGAGTTTGTGAAAGAGTGGCGGCGCTGATTAGAACAGGGACGTTCACTGCGCAGTGAACGTATTCGCCCTGAGACACTCCTTAGGGGGCCAAGCCCGGGGGGAGGGCAAGGTGGGTTTGTCGAGAGTCTACTATCCCCGCCCGATATAGGGCATCTTGGTCGCCATCACCGTCATGAACTGAACGTTGGCGTCGAGCGGCAGGCTCGCCATATAGCGCACCCCGTTGGCGACGTGGCGCACATCGATGCGCGCCTCGGCCTCGACCTTGCCGGTGGCCTGCAGCCGGCCGACCGAGGTGTCGGTGTTGCGCTCGGTCGCGGCGTTGCCGATGTCGATCTGGCCGCAGGCGATATCGAGCCCGCGGCCGTCGAGCGACAACGACCGAGTCAGCCCGGTCAGCGCGTGCTTGGTCGCGACATAGGGGGTCGAGTTGCGCCGCGGTACATGCGCCGAGACCGAGCCATTGTTGATGATGCGGCCGCCGCGCGGGTTCTGCTCCTTCATCATGCGGAACGCGTGCTGCGCGCAGAGAAACGAGCCGGTGAGGTTGGTCTGCACCACGCCCATCCATTGCTCGTAGGTCAAATCCTCGAAGGGGATGCCGCGCGTGCTGGTTCCGGCGTTGTTGAACAGCAGATCGATCCGGCCGTAAGTCTGCTTGACCGCCTCGAACAGTGCGGCGATCGAGGCCGGGTCGGAGACGTCGGTCGGCACCGCCAGTGTGCGCGGCGGCGGCGCGTTCGCGAGCGTCGCGGTCTCCTCGAGCATGTTCTTGCGCCTTCCGGCGAGGACCACGGTCCAGCCGTCTTCGAGCAGCGCGTGCGCCGAGGCGCGGCCAATGCCGCTGCCGGCTCCGGTAATCACGGCGATTTGTCCTGGCGTTGCCATCCCTCAATCTCCTTTTGGCTGAGGCTTGCCCCTATCTTTCCGCGACCCCAGCTTCGAGGGCAATTGCCATGTGCCGCCTCATGCCCCACATCAAAGACGGCACAGCGAGAAAGCCCACCCTATGACCGAACCGTCGAACCGCCGGCCCGAGCCCGAGATCATCCCGCCCGGCGCGCCGCTTCCGCGCGGATCGCGGGTGTGGGTGGCGAGCGACCTGCACAGCACTCACCACATTTATGTCAGGCCGATCGGTCCGCTCGGGATCGCGCTGTTGACCCTCGGAGCCGGTATCGTTGCCGCGTTCTTGATCGTCTTTCTCCTCGGCGCCGCGGTGTTCGGCCTCGCGGCGATCGGCGTGCTCACGATCATTGGCATCATCGCAGGCCTCTTGCGCGGACCGGCGCGCCCGCTACGCTAGCTCCCCATCCAAGCGGGGGAGGTCTGGTGACTGGGGTACAAGATGGGGTCCTCGGGGGCATTCGCGTCCTCGATTTCGGCCGCTATATCGCCGGCCCGTTCTGCGCCGCGCTCCTCGGCGATCTCGGCGCCGAGGTCATCCGTATCGAGCGGCGCGAGGGCGGCGAAGACCGTGGCATGATCCCAGTCGGCGCGGGGCCGGATGGCGGCGGCGCGATGTTCATCGCGATGAACCGCAACAAGCTCGGCATGACCCTAGACCCCGCCGCGCCCAAGGGCCGCGAGATTGTCAGGAAACTGGTCGCGACCGCCGATGTGGTCGTTGCCAACCTGCCGCCGCGGGTGCTGCGCTCGCTGGCGCTCGACCTCGACAGCCTGCGCCAGACCAAGCCCGATATCATCCTCACCACCGTCACCGGCTTTGGCGCCGGTGGCCGGCTCAGCCACAAGCATGGCTTCGACGGCATCGGCCAGGCGATGAGCGGCGCGGTCTATCTCTCCGGCTTCGCCGATCAGCCGATCATGACCAAGGTGCCCTGGGTCGATTTCGGCACGGCGTTTCTCGCGGCCTTCGGCACGCTGGCGGCGCTGATGGAGCGCGGCAAGACCGGGCGTGGGCAAAAGGTCGAAGCCGCGCTGCTGCGTACTGCGACCGCGATCAGCAACGCGATGCTGATGGAGCAGGCGCTGACCCAGGTGAACCGCGTCGCGACGGTCAACCGTGGCTTCAACAACGCGCCGGGCGACGTCTATCGTTGCAAGGACGGCTGGATCGTCACGACCGTGATCGGCCCGTATATGTTCGGCCGCTGGTGCGAGATGGTCGGCGAGCCGGGCTGGGTCTCCGACCCGCGCTTCCACGACGATCAATCGCGCGCCGACAACGGCGCGGCGATCTCCACCCGAATGAGCCAGTGGTGCGCCGAGCGGGCCTGCGATGAAGCGCTCGCCGCACTCGAAAAAGCCAGCATCGTCGCCGGCCAGGTCTATTCGCCGCAGCAAGCGCTCGACGAACCGCATATCCGCGAGGCCGGGCTGCTCGCGGAGCGCGAGTTCCCCGGCATTCCCGGCACGCTGCCGCTGGCGCCGACCCCGATCGACCTGTCAGAGACGCCCGGCACCTATCGCCGCCGCGCGCCGCTGGTCGGCGAGCACACCGACGAGATCCTGACCAGCTTAGGCTACGGCGCGGCCGAAATCGCCTCGCTGCGCCAGGAAAAAGTGGTTTAGTCAAGCTAGCCGAGCAGCAGGCTCTCGGCCGGCACGTGCCATTGCGTGTGCAACAGCCGGGCCTGCTCCATCGTGAGACCTCGCCGTCGATTTAGGATTTCAGAGGCCCGCGACCGGGATCCCAGTAGGTTGGCCAAATCTGATTGTGTGAGCTGCTTGAGAGCCATGATTTCCTTGATCGCGCCGATCGCGTCGGGGGCTTCAATCGTCCAATGTTCCCGCTCATAGGCGCTAATTAGCGCAAGCAGGATTTCGAACCGGTCGGCTTCTGGGGTTCCGCGTATCGGCTCGTTATCGAAATACTGCTCGATATCCGCCAGAGTGGCGTCGTAATCGGCTTCGGTGTGTATCGGCTGGATTTCCATGGCAAAGCTCACTTCACTCTACATGTCACCGGGTCAATTCTGTCATATTCGGCGTGAGTACCGACGAACTTCACCTGGACAGCCTTGTACTCGTAGGATACTCGGACGATCAGTCGGAATTTGTTACCGCCGATATCAAAGACGAGGCGATTGTCGGCGATGAAATCGACGGTTCCACCGAACTGATTCTTCACGTCCGCCGGGCCGGCCCAAACGGCCCGCGACACTACCGCGTACCAAGTCCGCAGCGGTACCTCGGCTTGGGCATGCACTTCCCAAAAGAGCTTGAGGTTCCGCAGCGCAATGACCTGCATCGTTCCATATAGGCTGTTCCAGGATTGGGAACAAGGTGCTATTTCCCAAATATGGAACATTTATTTTGGTTGCGATGATGTCTGTCTCTCGCGTTGTGTTCGATGATCGAATTAATCTGAAAAATCTCGCTGAACGACGGAGGAAAACCCATGGCAGCCGACCCCAACAAGATCATCCTGACCGGCGAAAACCCGTTCATCCGTCTGTCGGCGACCGGCGCCGAGCCGTTCACCACCAATGCGAGCTTCTGGCGGATCATCACCTGCCCGGCCGGGCCGGGTCATGTGCTCTATCTGAAGAGCGAGCTGACCGAGAACCGCTGGCGCATCTACTCCGACAACATCGCGATGGCGCGCTGGCTGCAGACGACGGTGCAGGGGATGCTCAACCCCGAGACCGCCAACGTGTCGATCCCGGTGCACGACGCCGAGTTCAGCAAGTCGGGCGACCCGCGCTATTTCTGGACCGAAACCGCGCTGACCGGCGAGGGCGAGGTCAGTCTCACTTGGTATTGGATCGGCGAGCCGATGCTGATCCACACCAATCCTGGCGAAGGCGGGCGGAAATACGGTGTCTGCACGCTGCTGATCCCGGCTACCGGGGCGCGTCTGACGGTCGACGGTGTCCAAGCCGCCGGCAATGCGGTGCAGATCGAGCGCGAAGGCCGGCCGTTCAGCACCTGCTGCCTAGCCTTCTCGGAGAGCTGGACCGAAGCGCAATGACCCTCGCGCGCGACCTCGCCGAGTTCCTGGCGCCGCTCGACTACGACGATCTGCCGGCGCGCGCCACCGACTACGCGGCGATGCTCATCGCCAGCACCTTGGCCAGCGCCGCCTGCGGCAAGGACATCGTCTCGGCGCGCATCGTCCGTGACATGGCGCGTGAGCGCGGCGGCTCGCCGCAAGCCTCGCTCTGGTTCGACGCCGGACCAAAGCTGCCGGCCGCCGAGGCAGCGCAGGTCAACGCGGTGATGAGCGACGCCGCCGCCTCGGACGACAGCGACCTGCGCGCCATCGTTCATTGCGGCACGCCGCTGACGGCGACCGCACTGGCGCTGGCCGAACGCACCGGCGCCAGCGGCCGCGAGGTGCTGGCGGCGATGGTCTGTGGCTACGAGGCTGCGGGGCGGATCAGCGGCCCGGTAAGCCCGCAATTCCGCGAGCGCGGCCATCACGGCTCGACGATGGCGATTTTCGTCGCCGCGGTCGCCGCCGGAAAGCTGTTGAAGCTCGACGTCGAGCGGCTGACTCAGACCATCGCGCTGGCGGCGACCTCGGCGAGCGGGCTGGTCAAGGCCGCCGACACCAGCGTTGCCCGCGAATACCATGCCGGGCTAGCCGTGCGCTCCGGCATCGACGCGGCGCTCGCCGCTGAGCGCGGCTTTATCGCCGAGGAAAGCGTGCTCGAAGGCCCAACGGCTTCCTGAAGGTCTATAGCGGGATCGACGTCGCGAGCCTCACCGACGGGATCGGTGACGAGTGGGACATCCTCACCGACATGGCGGTCAAGTTGGTGCCGGGCGGGCATCCCTATCACGCCTTTGGTGAGGCCGCGGCCAATGCGGCGCGCGAGGGAAACATCGCGGCGGACGCGGTCGAGAGCATCACCGTATCGCGCCCAGGTCTGACGCGGCTCGGCGGGCCGCTGCACCCGAAAGACCTCATCGACATGGCGCACAGCCCGGCCTATTTCATCGCCGCCGGGGTCGCCGACAAGCAATTCTCCTGGGTCCATTGCAGCTCGGAAAAGATCGCCGATCCCGTGATCCACCGGCTGATCGACAAGGTTCGGGTCGGGCCGCCGCCGACGGAGAATGCCGAGCGCTACCGCCAGGGCGCGACGGTGACGATCCGCACCACCGACGGGCGCGGCGTGACCAACACAGTCTATTTGCCGAAAGGCTCCGCGGCGATCGGCATCGACTGGGCCGATATCGAGGCCAAGTACCGCACCTTGATGCCGAATTCCGGGCTCGCGGCCGATAGGATCGAGCAGAGCCTGACGGCTATCCGCGACATCGCGAACGCCACCAGCGTGATGCCGCTGGTCGCCCTGCTGCGACCGTGAGGCCGCACGCTCTTACGTCAGGAGTGTCGGCGCCTTAGAAGTGGATGACCAACCCGGCGCCGCCGTAGAAGCTGGTCTCGCCGACAAACTTGATGCGCGCCGGCGTGCCCCCGGTCTGCCCAAGCACACTTCCGAAGAAGACCGGCGCCCGCACGCCGGGGACCGAGTCGTCGTAGTTCATCCCGCCGAAAAACCGCACCGACACATTCTGACAGGCCTGGAAACTCAGGCTGCCTTCGACGTTCGACAGCACGGCCATCGTATTCTTGCTGCTCGAAACCGCGCTGAACATCGGCGATGTCTGCGGCGGTATCGGAAGCGGGATACCGCCCGGGAATGTTCCGGTGTACATGTCGGAGCCGCGCAGCGAGGTGTCGCGGTCGACGAGGGCGACCGACCCGCTGATCGAGGCAGTGACCCAGCTGGATAATGGAGCCTTCAGGGTGAGGCCGGCCTTGCCACCGACATCGTCCCAGTTCAGCTTTGTCCGGGCTGAATAGGTTTGCTGGATACCGGGCGCGCCCAAGGAAATTTGCGTCTGCGTCTGCGACACCGCGATGTTGTTATGCCCTTCGCCGCCGATCACGCTCAGCGACGGCGTCGCCGTCATCAGCCCGCCAAGCGGGAAGTCGCTCGCCACCTTCGCCGCCAGATGCCAGGTCATAAAGTCGGTCGACTCGGTCGAGTTCGTCGGACAGCTCAGGCTGATCCCGGTAATGTTGCAGACCGGCCCGTTGTTGATCACCGTGCCGTTCAGCATCACAGCGACGACCCCGGCGCCCGAATCCACCGGCGGTACCAAGAAGGTGCTCTGTCGTTGGTCAGCGTCAACCAGGTTGAAATCGAGCTCGACCCGCGGCGCGCTGCCGAGCGCCGGCGATACCGTTCCCGGCGGCAGGAAATAACCGAAGGCGAGGTCGACCCCGACCCCGGTCGCCGTCGGGTTGTGGCTTGTCGTCGAGCCGTTGTCCAAGAAGGGTGGAGTGGTCAGCCCATTCGTCGTATTGACGAAACCGAGGTTGACCGTGGGCAGGCTCACACTCTGCCCCGACCCGTCGGCGCTGATGTAGAACCCGCGGTCGGTCGGCAGCGGCGGCGACGGGACCATCGCGTCCGAGGGCAGGCTGGCGACGCTTACTCCGGGGCTGCTTCCCGCCGTATCGGCCGGTTGACTGGGTCCGCTCGGCGCCGGCAAGAAGCTGACGAGACCCTGCGGCGGTGTCGCCGAAGCGTCTTCCGCTAACGCCGCGACCGGCGCCAACGTCAGCGCGAACAGCGCGGCGCCAGCGGCGCGCCGATAAATCTGCGACATGCTATTCCCCCGTGTTTGAGGTGGCCGACGTCGATCCCGTCGGTTCCTCCGGGAAAAATCCTAGACCAACCCGGTGTTGCGCTCAAGTAGAGAGCCGGGTCGCAAATGCCATCGCCGATTTAATATCTCCGCGACCGGCGACGAGGCCGCGCAAGGTCCGGAAGCGGCGCTAAAAAACGCCAGTGTGCGGATTTCGATGCTCTCGCGGAACCGCGGGTTGGGCGGCGAAGAGGGGTCGTCGAAGGCGGTGTGCGCGGTCCAGCGCGAGCGCCCGTCGGCCTCCGAATCGAACACCTTGAACACCAGCGCCTCGTCGCGCCGCATCTGCGGGAACCAATACCAGCGGTGCTTCGGGTCCCAGGTGATCGCCGCGGTCTGGCCGACCCGGTTCTGATAGCGCCGCTCGGTCACCACCATGCTTTTCGGGTCGAGAGTCTGCGAGTCGCAGATCGCCAGCGGCCAGCTTTCGACCGGCAGACGGATCGGCCGCCAGCACTGAACGATGGCGAAGCGGTGCCTGAGCAGCTCTTCGGCCTCGTCGCCCATCAAATCGCGCACGCGTTTGGTGGCCGAGAATTCGGTGTAGTCGTTGTGGACGCGGCGGACGACGTCGCGGATCTGTCTCGTCTCACGCTGGGCTTCGTCCTGGGTGCGCAGCGTATGGTCGAAGACGACGACGCGTTTAGCGCCGGCCTCGCGCTTTATCAGCGCCTCCATTTCTGGGTAGTAGACCCGCCGCACCTCGTCGTCGTTGTAGAAATCGGCGACCTTGGTCGGGTGATCGACAAAGACGAAGCCGGTGCGGTCGATGTCGAACTCGCGCAGGTGCAGCCGCCCGTTGCGCAGCGTCATCGTATGCGGGTCGTAATCGCCGCCGCCGAGGCGCGTATCGATGCCGCCAGGACCGGCGACGATCGAGATCGGCTTGTCGCCGGTATCGAGGTAGTAGTTGAGCGTCGCTTCGAGCGTTGCAGGCGCGGTGTCGAGTTCGGCGACGGACATCGGAAACTCCCTCAAATTCTTCTGCTCAAAGATAGGCTGGCCTAGTGTGGTGGATTTGAAGGTCGCATGAATTTGGTGGCAGTCTGGTTTGCGAACTTCAAATCCGAAAACCACACTAATTTATATAGTCGCTAGTGTGCTTTCGAATCCGAAATTCGCTGTGAACCCGCCCCCAAGATACGGCGAATTTCGGATTCGGCACACTAGTCGAGCGTCAACAATCGGCCGTAGCCGGCGATCGGCTGATTGACCCCGCAGGCGCGCAGGGCCAGCCACATCATCGCCGAATTGCTCGAAATCACCGGCTTCTGCAAATCCTCTTCGAGCATCTCCAGCACCGAGACCGTCGGCATGCCGGTGCCGGAGAGGAACACCGCCTCGGCTTCCGCCGTATCCACCGAGCGCGCCAGTCGGTAGGCGCGCTCCGCAGTTTCGTCATAGATGTTGGTGACGCCCTTGAGGTTGTCGTGGCTGACCACCTCGAAACCATGCGCTTCGAGGTGCGCGTTGCCCTTCGCCGTGGTCTCAGCTGAGTAGGGTGCTCCCAACGCGATCCGCTTCACCCCCAGCCGTTCCAGCGCCGCCGCGACCGAGGCGAAGGCTGTCGTCACCCGCGTGCCGCTTGCCTGGGCGAGGCGCGACAGCAACGCGTCCTCCGCCTCGCGGCCGAGATCGTAGCTTGTCGCCGTATGGGCAATGACAATGATGTCGGGCTTGACCAGCGCCAGCATCTCGACGCTGTCGTCGAGGTGCTCGACCATCGAGCGGTTGCGCTCGGCCTGGCCGTCGAGCGCGCCCGGGGTGCCGCGCGCCACCATGCGGTGGAAATGCAGAGATACCCCCTGAGGAGCCATCGCCATCATCTCCGGCTCGATCGTCGGGTTGCCCGGCGGCAGCAGAAAGCCGAGCCGCGCGCGAAAGCCGATCATCGATCGCGGCCGCTCACACGACGCCGCTTTCGTGCAGGCGCTTGAGCTGGTCGGGATCGACGCCGCACAGCGACGCCAGAAGCTGGTCGGTATGCTCGCCCAAGAGCGGCGGGCGGGTGATCTCGGCCGGCGAATCCGACAGCTTCACCGGGCAGCCGACGGTCTGGTAGGTGCCGCGAGTCGGGTAGTCGATGTCGACGATCATCTCGCGCGCCTTCAAATGCGGGTCGTTCAGCACCTCGCCGGTGTCCTGGCAGGCGCCGCACGGCACGCCGGCATCGCCGAGCAATTGCATGACCTCGTATTTGGTGTGCTTGCGGGTCCATTCCTCGACGATCGCATCGAGCACGGCGCGGTTCTGCCAGCGTGCGTCGGCGCTGGCGAAACGCGCGTCGTCGGCCAGCTCGGGCCGGCTCATCGCGCCGCACATCCCCTTCCACATCTGCGGTTGGGCGAGCACGATCACGTAGTCGTTCGGCCCGCCGGGCGCGCAGGCATAGGTCGTGCCCGGCACCGTATGGCCGAGCTGGTTGCCATGCCGCTCCATCGGCCTCCCTTGGCGCTGATGGTCACGCAGACTGACGCGGATGATGTTGACCACCGCGTCCTGCATCGACACCTCGACATGCTGGCCCTTGCCGGTGTTGTGGCGCTGCTGCAGCGCCGCGAGGATGCCGATCGCCATCTGCATGCCGGTGCCGCTGTCGCCGATCGCCGGCAATACCAGGGTCGGCGGATGGTCTGGGAAGCCGGTGACGCTCATTGCCCCGCCCATCGCCTGCGCCACCGGTTCGTAGCTCTTGAAGTGAGCATGCGGCCCGTAGCTGCCAAACCCCTTGATCGTCGCGTAGATGAGCCGCGGGTTGAGCTCCTTGAGCACGTCCCAGCCGAGCCCGAGCCGATCCATCGCGCCGGGGCTGAAATTCTCCAGCAGCACGTCGGATTGCCCGACCACCTCCTTGAACAGCCGCTTGCCCTCGTCGGTCTTGAGGTTGAGCGTCAGGCTGCGCTTGTTGGCGTTGAACAGCAGAAAAAACAGGCTGTCGCTGTTCTTCTTGTCGGCGTGGACGGTGCGGGCGACGTCCCCTGCCTTCGGCTCCTCCAGCTTGATGACGTCGGCGCCGAGAAACGCCAGCATCTGCGCGCAGGCCGGTCCCGCTTGGTTGTGCGTCATGTCGATGACGCGAATTCCCTTTAGCGCCTGGCTCATGCTTCTCTCCCACTCTGTGAGGCGAGGCTAGCACCGGCGCGCCGGCGGGCCTAGGATCGGAGCAGCGAAACACCCGCGTCGGGAGGCAAGCTCATGGATTTCGGCTGCACGATCTTTTTCACCGACTATTCGATCACCCCGGCAGAACTCGCGATCGCGATGGAAGAGCGCGGGCTCGAGTCGATGTGGGTCGCCGAGCACTCGCATATTCCGGTGCCGCGCCAGACCCCGTCGCCGGGCGGCGGCGAGCTGCAAAAGCGCTATTACGATGTGATGGACCCGTTCGTTACCCTCGCCGTCGCCGGCGCGGTCACCAAGAAATTGAAGCTCGCTTTCGGCATCTGCCTGGTCATCCAGCGCGACACGATCCAGACCGCCAAGGCGGTCGCTTCGCTCGACCAGGTGTCGGGCGGCCGGGTGATCTTTGGCATCGGCGGCGGCTGGAACGCCGAGGAGATCGAGAACCACGGCACCGCGTTCGCCTCGCGCATGCTGCACATGCGCGAGCAGATCGAGGCGATGAAGGAAATCTGGACCAAGAGTACGGCCGAGTATCACGGCGAGACGGTCAATGTCGCGCCGATGATGACCTGGCCCAAGCCGGTGCAGAAGCCCTATCCGCCGATCCTCGTCGGCGGCGCCTTCCCGTGGGCGGCGCGGCGCGCGGTGCGCTACGGCGACGGCTGGTATCCCAACGCCTCTTCCGGCAACCCCGAGGAAATCCTGCCGGCGTTCAAGAAGATGGCCGCCGATGCCGGACGCCCGCCGCTGCCGGTGACCATGGGCGGCTGCCCGCTCGCCGCCGACAAACTCAAGCGCTTCCGCGACCTCGGCGTGGTGCGGGTTAATACCGGGCTGATGTCGGAAAAGCGCGACGAGCTGCTGCCGGTGCTCGACAAATGGGCCGGGCTGATGCGGGAAGTGAACGCGTAGGAGGCCCATCGAAACTGGCGAGGAGGCGGCGATGCCGGCGAATTACAGCATCTGTCTCGGAACGGCCGGCTGGGGCGTATGGCACAGCCCGGATGCCGGCCAGTCGTGGACCCGCCATCGCGCGCCGTTTCCGCTCAACAGCCGAATCCAGGCCTTGGTCGCTCATCCGACACAGAAGCATACGGTTCTCGCCGGCGGCGATACCGGCTTGTTCGCGAGCTACGATGGCGGGATGCGGTGGGAACGCATCGGCGCCGCCGGTGACCTGCCGACGATCTGGTCGCTGACCATCGATCCGGTCGATCCCGATATTCTCTTTGCCGGCACGCGCCCGGCCGGAATCTATCGCTCGCGCGATGGAGGACGGCGCTGGCAGAAGCTGGATGTCGACATCGCCCCGGAGTGCTCGATCGGCGTGCCCTTCGTCACCGGTCTCGTCGTCGACCCCGACGATCATCGGATGGTCTGGGCCGGGGTCGAGATCGACGGCGTCTTCCGCAGTCTGGACGGCGGCGATACGTGGACGCACCTCAAGACGGGTCTGTACGACCCGGACATTCACGCCGTGGCGATCGCGCAAACGCAACCCAAGCGCCTTTATGCCAGCACGGCGCGCGAAGTGTTTATCAGCGACAATCTCGGCGACACCTGGCAGTCCCTGGAGATCAGGGAGAAATGGCCGCTTCCCTATGCTCGCGGCCTCGCGGTCAAGACCGACGATCCTCACGTGCTCTACGCCGGGTGCGGCGAGACCACGACAGGTGAAAACGGCCACGTGCTCCGCACCACCGATTACGGGCAGAGATGGGAAATCCTGCCGCTTCCCACCCAGCCCAACGCCACGATGTGGGGCCTTGCCACCCATCCCGCCAACGCCGACCGCATCGTCGCGTTCAGCCTCTTCGGCGAGGTCTACGTCACCGAGGATGCCGGCGCGTCGTGGCGCAAGATCGGGCGTGAATTCGGCGAGATCAGGGCCGCGGCCTGGGTGCCGAATTGATTTTTGTGAGTTGTAATCGATGGCAACCATCGAACAATGGAAAGGATTCGCGGGACGCGTTCACGCCGCAGCGACACAGATGGCAACGTCAATCAACGTCCCCATAACGGATGAAACACACATCTATGGCGCCGCTCTATTGGGCAGAACAATATCTAATTTTCAAAGCGTTCTATCCCTACTCGCTGTTCGGCAAATGATAGAAGCTGAATTGGTAATGCGAGCCTGCCTTGAAAATTTGTTGTACGCAGCACTGCTAGCGAAAGAACGCGCAAACTTTATTAGAGAAATGGAGCAAGTCGACCAGAGAGCGCGGAAAGCTGAGGGCGAGTTCATGATTAGCCGCCAAATCGGTGACAGCGCTGAGAATGTAGAGCTAAGGCAATTTTTAAAAACAATCGAACGAACATCCGGGGAACTTACGCCGAAGGGTGTAGCGTCACGGGGCGCTCTTGTTGATGCGTACATCATGTATGCTCAGGCATCCCGTAAAGCCGCACATCCCACCATCACGTCGTTGGATCGACATTTCGTTGAGACAGCGAGCGGTAGAACATTCATGATCGTATCGCCCGTCGATCCTGAGGACGAAATCGAGACGATTGAATTTGCGTGCCATGGACTCCTGGGTACCTGCTATTCGGTAGCAGAGATCCTAGGCGGCACCATGGTAGCGCCGGTAATCCGAGCTCTCGCGGATGAAATACGCACGCTCAACGGCACGACCAAAGAAACACCGCCGCAATGAGCGACGATGCGGCGCCTGATCCGAGCGTCGTTATCAGCACTTCAAGCCGGGACGGTCAGCCTCGCCACGTCAAAGCCGTAGACCCGCGCTGTGTTGCCGCCAGCGATCTTGGCCTGCTCGTCGTCCGGTACCCCGGCCAGGATCTCCGCCAGGATTTTGCGCGATTGGGGAAACGTCGACTCGCTGTGTGGGTAGTCCGAGCCCCACATCATGTTGTCGACGCCGATGACGTCGCGCAGGCGAATGCCGATGGCATCCTCTTGAAAGCTCAGCACGACGTTGCGGCGGAAGAAGTCGCTTGGCAGCATGCCGTCCTTGAACCGGTAGAGCGCCTCGCCGTGGCGCTCGCGATAGGTGTAGTCCATCGAGGTGAGCACGTTTGGCGCCCATGACAGCTCGAACTCGACGATGGCCAGGGTCAGACGCGGATGGCGCTCGAAGACGCCGGAGAAGATCATGTCGCACATCGACAGCGCGGGGTAGAACGCCTTGGTCGCGCGGCTGCTGGCGTCGCGCAGCGTCCCGGTTCCGGCGCCGCGGATTTTGCCCGTCCGTCGCGTGGCGGTGTGCAGGCTCAGCGGCAGGTTCAGCGCCGCGGCCGCGGCCCAGAACTTCTCGTATTCGGGTTGGTCGTAGCGCCGGTCCTCGGCTGGATACTCGCTGATCATCGCACCGCAGAGGCCGAGGCGGGCGGCGCGCTCCAGCCCCTTGATCCCGTCCTGGACGTCGTCCAGGTTGATCATCGCGATGCCCTTGAGGCGGGCAGGATCGGTGCGGCAGAACTCGGCGAGCCAGCCGTTGTACGCGCGGAAGATGGCGGACATCAGCTTCGTGTCCGCCACCTTGAAGTAGAAGAGCCCTTGCGAGGGGTAGAGGACTTCGCCGGCCACCCCGTCGAGCGCCATGTCCTTGAGGTGTTGCTCCGGGTCGTACCCCCCGCGGTGCACGTCCTCGAAGCGCCCCTGAGCGGAGATGGTCTCTGGGGCCTCGAACCGTGCGCCGGCGTTTGAGATGAGACCAATCCCGGAGAGGATTTGATCCGCCTCGATGACGACATGGTCACCGCCGTTGATCCGCTCGATCCGCGGCGCACGATCGCGGAACGCCGCGTCGATGCGGGTCTGCCACAGATCGGGCGGTTCGAACACGTGGGAGTCGGACGAGAGAACCAGGGGCAACACCGGCATCTCCTTTCTCAGCTGACCTGCTCGATCGTCGCGACGTCGCCGGCCAGCGTGGTGCGGCGCACGTCGCGCACCTCGTTGCGGTCGTCGAAGCGGCGGGCGCGGTGCATCGTCTGACGGTTGTCCCAGACGACGAGATCGTGCAGGCGCCACTTGTGCGAGTAGACGAACTCACGCTGCGTCGCGTGCTCAGTCAAATCGCGCAGGAACATCTGCGCCTCGGGGATCGTCCAGCCCTCGATCGCTCCGGCATGCGCCGCCAGGAACAGCGATTTGCGCCCCGTCACCGGATGAGTGCGCACCAGCCGCTGGCGCACCGGGCGGAACGCAGCGATCTCGGCCTCTGAAAGCTCGGTGAAGCCGATCGCCTGCCGCGAGTAGATCAGCGAATGCAGGCAGACGAGCGGCTCGATCTCAGCCTTGGTGCGCGCGTCGAGCGCGTCGTAGGCGGCGCGCATGTCGGCGAACTCGGTGTTGCCGCCCCATGACGGCAAAATCCGACCGGATAGCAGCGAATACTTGGCCGGCACTGGGCGGAACGAGCTGTCCGAATGCCACAGCCGGTCGCCGAGTTTGAAGAACCAGACCCGTGCCTCGGCCGAAAGGATGTTGCCGTCCTTGTCGAGGTTGGAGAAATCGGCGATGCCCTTGCCGAGCCGCTGCTCGACATCCTTGCGGATATGGCCGGGGCTGCCATAGGCCTCGAGCGGTCCGAATTGGCGGGTGAACGCGAGTTGCTGTTCGTCGCTGAGGTCCTGGTCGCGAAACACCAGCACGGCGTACTCGTCCATGCCGGCCTCGATCGCCGCGACCTCGTCGGGCGACAGCGGCTTCGCGCAATCGACACCGCTGACCTCCGCGGCGAACACCGGATGAAGCTGACGGAACGCGACCGGCATCGTTTTCTCCTCAACCAAGCGTCCGAGCCGATGATCGGCTGCTCCTGACCGCAACGCAATACAGCCGCACCTAGCGGCGGAGCCGTGTCTGTGCGATTTTCAGGCAATCCGACGCGCCAGATGGAGGTTCGGCGATGCCCGACCACCAGCATGACCATGACCATTCCGAGCTATCCGACATCCAGTTGCGGGTGCGCGCGCTCGAAACCATCCTAACCGAGAAGGGCTATGTCGACCCGGCGGCGCTCGACCTGCTGGTCGAAGCGTACGAGACCAAGATCGGCCCGAAAAACGGCGCGCGGCTCGTTGCCCGCGCCTGGATCGACCCGGACTTCAAGGCGGCGCTGCTCAAGGACGCGACCGCAGCGGCGAACGCGTCGGGGCATTTCAGCCCGGTCGGCAGCCATCTGATCGCGGTCGAGAACACGCCGCAGACGCATAACCTCGTCGTCTGCACCCTGTGCTCCTGCTATCCCTGGGAGGTGCTGGGCTTGCCGCCGGTCTGGTACAAATCGGCGCCCTATCGCTCGCGCGCGGTGATCGACCCCAAAGGCGTGCTCGCCGATTTTGGTGTGACCTTGCCCGCCGACACCGAAATCCGCATCTGGGATTCGACCGCGGAGACGCGGTTTATCGTCGTGCCGATGCGCCCTCCGGGCACCGAGAATTGGAGCGAGGACCGCCTCTCCGAGATCGTGACACGCGACTGCATGATCGGCACGGGGTTGCCAATGCCCGAGGGCGCCCGATGAGCAACACGATCCACGACATGGGCGGGATGCACGGCTTTGGCAAAGTCGAGGCCGAGCCGAACGAGCCGGTGTTCCATGCCCCGTGGGAGGGACGCGTGCACGCGCTGCAGCGTGCGATCGGCGCCGCCGGTCTGTGGTCGATCGATGGGGGCCGCGCCTCGATTGAAACCTTGCCGCCCACTACCTATCTGTCGGCGTCGTATTACCAGAAATGGTTTCTCGGGCTTGAGCGACGTGTGATCCGCTACGGCCTCGTCGGCGAGGATGAGCTCGCCGCCGGCCACTCGCTGCGCGCCGGCACACCTTTGCCAAACAAGATCACGCCCGCGGACGCGGCCAAGCCGCCGATCCGCGGCAATTTCGCGCGACCTGCCAGCGCGCCGGCCAGGTTCAAGCCCGGCGACCGGGTGCGGACAAGGGAGATGAACCCCGCGACCCACACTCGCCTGCCGCGCTACGCCCGCGACAAGGAGGGCGTGGTCGAGGCGATCCGCGGCTGCCACGTCTATCCCGACACCGCGGCGCTCGACGTCCACAACGAAAACCCGCAATGGCTCTATACGGTCGTCTTCACCGGCAAGGAGCTATGGGGCGATGAGGCCGACCCGGCGATCAAGGTCTCGATCGAGGCGTTCGAGCCCTATCTGTTGCCAGCATGAGCGCGCTCGATCTCACCGCCGTTCCCGATCTCCCGGGCCTGCCGCGCGGCGAGGAGGGCCCGGTGTTCAGCGAGCCGTGGCAGGCGCAGGCCTTTGCCATGGCGCTGTCGCTGCACCAGCGCGGGTTGTTCACCTGGAGCGAATGGGCGGCGACCCTGGCCGACGAGATCAAGCGCGCCCAGGCGGCGGGCGACCCCGATACCGGCGAGACCTACTACCATCACTGGGTTTGTGCGCTCGAACGCCTGGTCGCCGAAAAAGGCGTCGCCGATGGCGTGACCTTGACCCGCTACCGCGACGCCTGGGAGCGCGCCGCCGACGCGACGCCGCACGGTGCGCCGATCGAACTCAAACCCGGCTATTTCGAGCCGTGAGACGGGAACGTTGATGGAATTTGGCATCTTTCACGAGTTTCTCTCGGCCAAGTCGCGGTCGCAGGCGGAGGCGTTTTCAAACTCGTTCGCGCAGATCGAGGCGGCAGAGAAATGGGGCCTCGACGTCGTGTGGCTCGCCGAAATCCATATGAACCCGACCCGCTCGCTGCTGTCGGCGCCGCTCACCGTGGCGAGCGCGATCGCCGCCCGGACCAGCCGCATCAAGATCGGTACGGCGGTGCAGATTCTGCCGCTCGCCCACCCGCTGCGCCTCGCCGAGGAGACCGCGACGATCGACCAGATCAGCAAAGGAAGGCTGATCTTTGGGGTCGGCCGCAGTGCCTTTCCGCGCGCCTACAACGCCTACGGCATATCCTACGAGGAGAGCCCGCAGCGCTTTGCCGAGGGCCTGGAGATCATCAAGAAGGCGTGGACGCAGGAGAGCGCCTCGCACCATGGCCGTTGGTACAGCTTCGAGAATTTCACCCTGGTGCCGCGCCCGGTGCAGAAACCCCACCCGGAAATCCGCATCGCCGCCAGCCAGCACGATACCTACGCGGCGATTGGCAAGCTCGGCTACCCGTGTTTCTCGGCGGTCCGCGCCAGCCCGCTCTCCGAACTGGCGGGTCACACCCGCGCGTATCGTGAGGCCTGGGCGGCCGCAAGGCATAAGGGCGAGCCGCGCGCCTATCTGCAGGTGCCGATCTATGTCGCGGCGACGAAGGAGGCGGCGCTTGCCGATCCCGAAATCGGGTTGATGCGGTTCTCGACCTATCGGCCCGACCTCATCCGCGGGCCGATGATTTACGAGACCGTGCTGCGGGAGAAGGGCATCGTCGGCACGCCGGAGATGGTGACCGAGCGGTTGATGGAATTGCGTGACACGGCGCAGCTCGCCGGCGTCTCAGCCGAGATCAATCCCGGCAGCATGCTCAGCCACGAGCAGGCCATGGCCTCGCTCCAGCTTTACATCGAGGAGGTCATGCCGCATTTCAAATAGCGGCAGTCGAGGGAGGCATCCGATGGCGACCAACGGTCAGCGCTACAGTGTCGGCGGGGTCATGCTCGAGCGGCCGTTCAAGATCCGCCGGCTTGGCCATTTCGGCTTCAACATGGACAGAATGGAGGAGGGCAGGGCGTTCTACGGCGACCTCTTGGGCTTCAAAATCTCCGACCTCGCCGATTTCTCGCGCGCGCCGTGGTTCCCCAAGGATTTCGCCGGCCCGCAGGGCTATTTCATGCGCTACGGCACCGACCATCACGCGATGGTGCTGTTCTCGAAAAAGGTGATGGACCAGCGCGCCGACCGCAAATTCGTGCCCGGCATCACCGTCAACCAGATCACCTGGCAATGCGGCAGCCTCAAGGAGATCGCCGACGCCCACTCCTATTTCGAGGCGCATCAGGTGCGCATCCAGCGGGTCGGCCGCGACATGCCGGGCAGCAACTGGCACACCTATGTCTACGACCCCGACGGCCACACCAACGAGCTCTATTATGGGATTGAGCAGATTGGGTGGAACGGCCTGTCGAAGCCGCGCGACCTCTATTACCGCGGGTTCCAGGAAAAGCCGCCGCTGCCGCAAATGTCGGAGGCGGCCGAGCTGAAGGAGGCGGCCGAGAAGGGCATCGACGTCTATTCCGGCCACAAGCCCAACGGCAATCTTCCCGAGACCTACGATGTCGAGGGGGTGCTGCTGGCGCGCCCGTTCAAAATTACAAAAATTGGGCCGGTGAGCCTCTTCGTCGACGATGTCGACGCCGCCGAGCGCTTTTATGTCGAGCGGCTCGGCTTTGTGCGCAGCGAGGAGGCGATCTATCGCGGCGCACGCTGCGTCTTCCTGCGCTGCGGCGCCGAGCACCACACTCTGGGCCTGTTCCCGAAAGAGCTGCGCAAGACCCTCGGCCTCTCCGAGCACTCAAGCTGCATGTCGTTCGGCATCGAGCTCGGCAGCTACGCGCAGCTCAAGGAGGCGGTCGCGTTCCTCAAGTCGCGCGGCGTCGAGATCATCGACGCGATCCCGCCCGAGCTTTATCCGGGCATCGACTATTCGGCCTTCGCGCTCGACCCCGACGGCCACTGCATCCAGCTCTATTACTACATGGAGCAGATCGGCTGGGACGGAAGCGTCCGCCCGGCTTCCGAGCGCCGCACCGTGACTCGCCCCTGGCCCACGGCGCTGGAACCGCTCGGCGACACCTACCAGGACCAGGTGTTCCAGGGGCCTTTGGGGTAGCCGCCCGGCCCACTATGGGAGGACGTTTATTTCAGCGTGAGCGCGAGAAGGGGTCAGTCTCGTGCGTCTCACATACGGGGAGAAGTCGCAACGCGTCGTCAGCACGTTGGAGGTTGATCATATGAGTCTGGCTGCCGACCGTGAAATTCAGCCAGCTTGCGCCTAACAGACGAAGAAATTCAGCCTGACGCATTACGAGCTGGATCGAGTGCGGGTTGTAGGAAAAAACCGTACCGGTCAAAGTACAGATTGATTCATAACCGGATTTCCAATCTCAATTCCTATGGGATAATCACCGGGTGCTAGATTTATGCGAGTGTCGATTAGCCTAAGAGCAGACTGACTCGGTGTTGTTCTAGCCCAAAGATAATTGTCGAAATCCTTCGCCAGCAGCGCGCAACCCTCCGGATATTTGAGGAGCGTCCACCGTCCCACCTGCGTGAAAGTCTTTGGCTGGTCGTCAGCAGCTGCGCGCCCGAACAAAAGCAACCAAAACAAAGAGGCAAGGATCACGGCCAAGCGAAGCTTCTTCTCGCCGTAATCGCCTATCGAGGAAAGGATCAAATCGCCTCCCGCACTGAGCCGTACTATCGGTGGCCAGCGGTCATCAATCCTTCAGAAGCCGAGCAGCCCAATCGGCGACCGGATCGCGGCTGCCTATATCGGGCTGAACCATCCCATCGATCATGAACGTGGGCGAGACATGGATGCCGTTCTGACGGGCATACCGGCAATGCCATTTCACTTCACGGTCGAGATCGGGGATCGCGAAGGCCTCGACCAGTTCCAAATTACTGTAGCGCTCGATCCGCCCAATGATGTCGTTGGGCGTCGCGCCCATATTCGCCCCGCCGGCATGGTGGTCGAACTCGAATTCCTCGCGGTGCTCCGCGACCGCCGTCATCACCGATTTCGCCGCCTCTTTGCCGCCCTCGAGGGTCGAGGCGGCGATGATGCAGCGCGTGATGACGCCGGAGTACATGTGCCACGGCTGCGACTGCAGGCGCAGCTTGACGGTGATGCGGTCCGCGCCCGCCTGGTCGAGCAGCTCGTCGAGTTTGCCGAACGCCCGGCACGAATGCGGGCAGGTCGGTTCGAGGAACACCTCGAAGACGCGAGGCCCATGGCCCCAGACCAGCGGATCGGCGCGCCAATTACTCATACGATCTCCTCTCGGGCCTCGTTTTAGACCCCCGCCCGCACCTTCGGCATCACCTCCGTCGCCAGCACCTCCAGCTGCTCCAGTGCCAGGGAATTCGGCATGCCCGGCCAATGCACCGAGGCGACGATGTGGTTGACCCCGAGCCGGCGGTTGAGGCGCACCATCTGCTCGGCGACCTCGGCCGGCGAGCCCATCAGGAAACGGTCTTCCAGCAGCTCGGCGAATTCGTGGTCGAAATCGTCGCCTTCGGGCATCACCTTGTCCTGGCCCCAGGCGCGGTAGGCGCGGTATTTTTCTTCGAGATAGGGCTGCGCCAGGCGGATCGCCTCGGCGCGCGAGCTGGCGACAAACACCTCGCGGCGCATCGGCACCTCGGCCGGAAACGGCTTTCCCAATTCGTCGAGTGCGCGTTTGTACAAATCCATCTGGCGTTCGATCGTCGCCAGCGTGTTGTGCGGGTTGATGTACCAGCAATCGCCGATCCGCGCGGCGCGCTTGACCGCGACATCGGCGTTGGCGCCGATCCAGACCGGCGGCATCGGTTTCTGCACCGGCTTGATCGGGCAGGCGGCGTGGTCGAGCTCCCAGTCGGAGCCTTTCAGGGAAACAAAATCCTCGGTCCACAGCCGTTTGACCGCGAGCATCACCTCCTCGAACCGCGCGCCCAATTTGCCGCGCGGCACCCCGAACGCCTTGAACTCGACGTCGCGGTAGCCAATCCCGGCGCCGAACACGAGTCGTCCGCCCGACAGCAGGTCGAGCGTCGCCAGCTGCTCGGCGAGGTCCAAGGGCTTGTACAGCGGCGCCAGCACCAGCCCGCAGATGATTCTGAGGCGCGGCGCGATCGCCGCGCAGTATGAGAGAAACGGGATCTGCTGCACCGACTGGAACGGATGCGCGCTGAAATGCGAACCTTTCACCACACCGTCGAAGCCGAGCCGGTCGGCGGCGCGCACCAGCTCCAGATCGTCGGCGAGATGCTTTGCCGGGTCACCCGGCGGGTGCTGGCCGCGGACGATGAGGCTGAGCCTAAACCCAGGCGTCATCGGTCATGCCTTTCTCGGCCAGTTCCTTCTTCGCCTTGTCGTTCTTGTCGAGATCGAGCCCCATCCCGCGCAGCACGCCGGGCGCCTTGGTGAACTGGATGTTGGAATACTCGATGATCTCGAGCCGGTTGCCCCATGGATCGAGAAAATCGAGAAACGGCCCTTCGACAAACCGCGCGCCGGCGGCCTTGGCCAGCTCGATGATGCGGCTGCGGTCGTCGACGACAAAGCCGATATGGCGCTTTTCCTCGCCCTCCGCCTTGTAGTCCGGCACCCGCGTGATGTTGATAAACTGGTCGCCCATATCGATGAAGGCGTTGCGCTCGCCCTTGCCGCGCAGGGTGAAATCGAAAATCCGGGCGTACCAGTCGAGCGCCTCGTCGATGTTCCCGACCTCGATCGCGACGTGATTGATGCCGACCAGCCGCGGCTTCTTTGCTTCGGTCATGGCTGCCTCCGATGCCTGTCTTCCCACAGACTAACACCTTACCGCGAAGGACGCGGAGGGTGCGCGAAGGCCGCGATGGTTTGCGCCGCGAAGCGCCAAAAATCGACAATGAGACAGTGAGGCGATGAGGGAACGAAGCCGCGTCGATCTCACCGTCTCACCGCCTCATTGTGAACTATTTCGTCGCTGCGCGATCCAAGAATGCCTTTGCGTCCTTAGCGCATCCTTGGCGTACTTTGCGGTAAACGGTTTCGCTTCGCGAGGAACATGCATGCCGAACATCATCACCACCGTGGTCGGGTCGGGCGAAAAGGGGTTTGCCGGCGATGGCGGACCCGCCGAAAAGGCGCTGCTCAATGGGCCGTTCGATGTCTGCTTCGACCGCGCCGGCAACCTCTATTTCTCGGACACCTTTAACAACCGGATCCGCCGCGTCGATGGGCGCGGGATCATCACCACAATCGCCGGCAACGGCGAGAAAGCCTATTCCGGCGACGGTGGACCAGCGACCGAGGCAGCGCTCAACGAGCCCTATGGCGTCGTGGTTGACCGGGCTGGCAACCTCTATATCGCCGACCGGCTCAATCGGCGGGTGCGCCGGGTCGATGCCGCCTCGGGCGTCATCACGACCCTGGCCGGCACCGGCGAGGCGACGTATGGCGGCGACGGTGGCTCGCCGGAAACGGCAAGCTTAGTTGAGCCGAACGGTCTGGCCTTTGGCCTTCTCGAAAGCCAATTGTTCATCACTGACGTTGCCGACAACCGGGTACGGGTGGTCGATCTTCGGTCAGGGACGATCGCGACCTTCGCCGGTACCGGCGCGGCCGAGCATTCAGGCGATGGCGGTAATGCGACCGCGGCCGGCACGTTTGGCGCCCGCGCGGTCAAGGTCGGGCCGGACGGCACGGTCTATATCCTGGAGCGCCAGGGCAGCTCGCTGCGCGCGGTCGATCCCAAAACAAAGATCATCTCGACCGTCGCTGGCACTACCGCGCGCGGCTATTCGGGCGATGGCGGTCCGGCGCTGTCAGCGGTGTTCGACGCGCCCAAGGAAATGGCGATCGACCGCGATGGCAGCCTGCTGATCGTCGATACCGAGAACCACGCGATCCGCCGTATCGACGCCCGCAGCGGCATCGTCACCAACCTCGCCGGCGGGAGGCAGGGGCACCGCGGCGACGGCGGCCTGGCCGAACTCGCCGGCCTCGACCGCCCGCACGGCGCGGTCGTCGGCCCCGACGGCGCCGTCTATATCGGCGACACCAACAACCACCGGGTGCGGAAGGTGGTGCGGACGTGATCCTGGGACTGCCTCGTGCTAAGGTGGGCGCATGAAAAAAGCGCAGATTAAAGCCGTCCTCGATCGCGTGTTGACCTGGCCGCCCGAGCGTCAGGAGGATGCGGCGCGCGTTCTAACGGAAATGGAAGAGCAGGATAGGACCGACCTGCACCTCACCGAAGAGCAAGGGGCGGAAGTGGAGCGCCGGCTTGCTGATCCGAACCCTAAATTTCTCACCCTTGAAGAGGTTCGAGCCCGGTTCACACACCGTGGCGCATGAAGGTCATCGTCAGAGAGAGCGCGTATCGCGACCTTGACGAGATTTACATTTGGATTGCGAAGGATAACCCGGCGGCAGCGGATCGGGTGATTAATCGAATCATCGATAGCACGGAGCTGTTAGGCCACTTCCCTTACATTGGACATGCAGGCAGAGCATTCGGCACCCAAGAGTGGGTGGTCGCTGGTTTGCCGTACATCGTCGTCTACACTGTGGATCCGGGAGCGGATGAGCTTGCCGTGATTGGCGTCTTTCACGGCGCGCGAAACCGGTGACGGCGGTCAATTCGCCTTCAAAAACCGCCTCAGCTCGGCGACCAAATCCTTCGGGTTGTCGCCCTGAACCGTGTGGCCGGCCTTGGGGACCGTCACGAATTTACCGTCGGGCAGCCGCGCGGCCAGCTTGATCCCGTCTTCCTCGTGGAAGACGTCGCTTTCGGCGCCGCGCACGATCAGAGTCGGGCAGGTGATGCGGCTGAGTCCGTCAGCCAGCGCGGCGCGCTCGGTGCGGTGCTTCTCCTGGTCGAGCACCTCAAAGCGGCGGCGGTCGTATTTCCATTTCCAGGTGCCGTCGGGCTGCTGCCGCAAGGCGTGCATCAGGCTGCGGCGCAGGATTTTGGGGTCGCGGCGCGGGTTGAACTCCAGCGCCTTTTCGATGATCGCCTCGATGGTGACGGTCTCGGCGACGCCGTTGACGAAATCGCGGATGCGGCTCGACCCCGGCCGGCGCATCTCTGGCCCCGCGTCGATAATCACCAAATGGTCGAGCCGCTCGGGATGGTTGACCGCGAAGGCCAGCGAATTGATCGCGCCCAATGACATGCCGACGAGGGTGAACTTGTCGAGGCCGAGATGGTCCGCAAACCCCTTGGTATCGGTGAGCTGCGCGCCCATCGAGTAGTCCGCGTCGTCCGACCAGTCGCTGTCGCCGTGGCCGCGCTGGTCGAGCGCGACGCAATGGTATTCGTCGCGCAGCGCCAGGCAGACGAGGTCCCAGGTATGGGCGTTGAGCGCGCCGCCATGCAGAAACACGATGGTCGGCAAATGCTTGTTGCCCCAATCGAGGTAGTGAAACCGCATCTTGCCGTGATGAAATTCATGGCTTTGCGGCAGCACGACCCCGTCAAAGCTGAAGCCGGCGCGTACGGCCGTCGACTCAAGATGCTCGCGGTACTCCTCGGGCGACAAGCTCATGGCAAAAACAAGCTCCTTCAGCATTTTGCACTGCATCATGACGTGCGACGGCGGCGCGAGGAATAGTCTTTAGCCGCCGAAAACGCGGGGTCTGGCCTGAATTTCCGCCGGGACGGAGCTAGCGCGGGGTGAAAAGCTCGCGCGGCGCTGCCAGACCGCGCAGCTGGTGCCGGCCGAGCGAGACCACGCCGCCGCCCAAAACCTGCACCAACTCATCGCTGACGACGATCGGCTGGTCGAGCGCCTTGGCGACCGCCTCGATACGGCTGACAAGGTTGACCGCCGGCCCGATGACGGTGAAGTCGAGCCGGTCGGTGGCGCCGATATTGCCGTAATTGACCGTGCCGATATGCAGCGCGACGACGATTTCGAGTGGCGGCTCATCCACCATTGCCGGATGCTCGATGAGACCCCGCACCGCATCGATCGCCGCCTGCGCCGCGGCGACCGCTCCACGCGCGATGTCGGGCGCCGCAGCCGCCTCCTCGATCGGGAACACCGCGAGAATGCCGTCGCCGATAAATTTGAGGATCTCGCCGCCGTGATCGCGGATCGCGGCCGCCTGGGCTTCGAACAGCGCGTTGAGGATCGCGATCATCCGCTCGCTCGGCAGCCGGTCGGAGCGCTCGGTGAAGCCGCGCAAATCGGATGACCACAGCACCGCGGTCAACTCGATGCCGGCGCCGCGGCGGATCTGCCCGGCCAGCACCTTTGGCCCGGTTCGCGCGCCGAGATAGGCGGTCAGCACGTTGTGGGTGATCCACGATTGGCTGTACCGGTCGACGGTAACCGCGAGCCGCCGGGCGACCCGCGTGAGGTCGGCAATCTCCTTGGGCGTGAAGCCGCCGGGGCGGTCGGTGACGAACGTGACCATGTAATCGATCGCGTGCGCGCCGGCGATCGGCAAGGCGATGTAGTCGGTGCCGCCGCGGTCGCGCAGTTCGATCAGCACATCGAAATCGAGCTGTTCGTCAGGGAGGTCGAGGCGCCGGCGCAATGTCTCGCCGCCCTCGCACACGCGCCGGACCGGATTTTTCTCGTAGGGGATCGCATCGCCGATTTCGTGTCCGATCATGACCTGCGTGGTCTGCCCTGTGTCGCGCCACCACACGATCGTCGAGCCGAGAAATTGCGGGTGAATCGTGCCGACGTGGAGCGTCACGCGTAGCAGCGGCATCCCCGCCGCCAACAGGCGCCAGGCGAATTCATCGAAGCTCGCCGTCCCCGAGTCGATCAGGCGGGTCGGGCCAACCAGCCATTCGGCAATCTCGTCGATGGTGTCGTGAGTGGGCCTGTCCTCCGGTCGGCGCGTGACCACATCGATGATCACGATGTGCTCGCGCGAAATTGGCGCGGCCCGCGGCGATACGGCGCCCGCCGGTTCGCTCGCCGGGAGATTGTTGCTCATGGCGGCGAGCTTCGCCCGCGAGGCGGCGCGACGCAAGGACGGGTCAGCGTTGCAGGCGGGGAATGTTTGCCCCGCCGACGAACTCCGTTAGCATCGTCTCGCCAACACCCGCGAGGCTGCGTAATGACCGAGATCAACCTCCGCACGGGATTTTCCTGCCGCCGTTCCATCCGAACGAGGAAGACCCGACGCAGTGCCTCGAACGCGACCTCGAGCTGATGACCTGGCTCGATAAGCTGGGCTTTCATGAGGCCTGGATCGGCGAGCACCACTCCGCCGGTTTCGAGATCATCTCGTCGCCGGAGATCTTCATCGCCGTCGCCGCCGAGCGCACCAAGAACATCCGCTTCGGCACCGGCGTCATTTCGCTGCCCTACCACCATCCGATGATGGTCGCCGACCGCATCGTCCAGCTCGACCACATGACGCGCGGCCGGGTGATGTTCGGCGCCGGCCCGGGCCTTCTCGCATCTGACGCGATCATGATGGGGATCGACCCGATCACCCAGCGCGACCGCATGGCCGAATCGTTGGACGCGATCCTCCGCCTCTTCCGTGGCGAGATCGTCACCGAGAAGACCGAGTGGTACACGATGGAGGGGTGCCGGCTGCACCTCTTGCCCTACACCAAGCCTTATCCCGAGGTCGCCGTGGTGAGCGCGGTGACCCCGTCCGGCGGACGGCTCGCCGGCAAATATGATCTCGGCATGATCTGCGTCGCCGCGACCAACCCGTTCGGCTTTGACGCGCTCGGCTCGAACTGGCAGATCGCCAACGATGTCGCGGCTCGGGACGGCCGCACGATGGACCCGAACCGGCTGCGCCTGGTCGGGCCGATGCACATCGCCGAGACCCGCGCGCAGGCGTACGAGAACGCCAAGTTCGGCTTCGAGAAATACCTCGGCTACCTCAACAACAACCAGCCGCGCTTTATCGTGCCGGCGGGCAAGGACCCGCTCGAATGGTTCACCGAGAACCGCTTCGGCGTCTGCGGCACACCGGACGACGCGATCGCCCTCATCGAGCGGCTGCAGGACAAGCAGGGCCAGTTCGGCGCGATGCTCCAGCAGGCGCACAACTGGGCCGATTTCGCGGCGACCAAGCGCTCTTACGAGCTCTATGCGCGCTACGTGATGCCGCATTTCTCCAAGCTCAATCAGAGCCGCGCGGCGTCGTACCAATGGTGCGGCGACAACCGCGACGAGTTCAGCGCCAAGCGCAACGCCGCCGCCAAGGCGATGTTCGACAAGCACGAGGCTGAGCAGCGCGAGAAACGCGACCTGGCCGACGCCGGGATCGCCCGCCCGACCCGCGGGCGGGAGGCGTGGTAGCTGGACCTTAGTTGGCAAAACCACACCGGCGAAGGCCGGTGCCCATTTTTCAACGGCGACACGAGCGGAGCCATGGGCCCCGGCCGGCCGGCTGGGCTCAACGGTCGCCTCACGGCTTGGTTGAGGGGAGCAACTCACGATGTCGAGTGAGGTCCGACGGTCTGACCACCGTAGTGAAGCCGTTGCTGTTTACTAAGGCATTGATCTCGTCAATTTGTGCGGACGAGGCCCACGGCGTCACGACGATCTCAGTCACGAGGGCTTGCAAATCTACCTTTCGCCTGTGGCCTGGCAGGATATTGTCGGGCGGCGGCTCCAGCGGAAGTGGGTGTGCGCGATTGGCGATGTCGAAATGTCGATTGAGGTCGGCGTGAGGGTTCATAATCCATAACATTGCGCGGACTTCCTTTTCGCCTTCATAGTCCGCTCGTTTGGTCATGATAAATGAGAAAAGGTTCACGCCGCCGAGGTGCTGCTCACCGTACCGGATGAGGCCGATAAACGCGCGGTCGGTCATCGCATCGAGAGCGGACTTCAGCAAACGATACCGAGTGCAAATTGCTACACCGTCAGCGCCGAATTCCTTCCACATCGCATCTGTTTCGCTGCGGAAGAGGTGCCAACAACTAATGTAGAAGCTCTCGCGGAACTGAGCGAGGGAGCCTAGGTGATGGTTAAGTGTTTGCCGATCCCGCAAAACAAAGGGATTCAGCCCTAAAAGCGCAGGTAGATATCGTTCGGGCGGCAGCCCTTCACGTTCATCGTTTTTGAATAGATCGGCTCGGCAGAAATATAGCTCTCCGGCTGTTATTAGATCCTGGAATTTTTCCATGTTCATGAACCGCCAAATCGCAACGTCCTGGTCCTCCGGCTCAAGCTGGTTTGGATAGATTTCAACCGCCATGGCGCAGATATGGCTGGGGCCGGCTCGAGTTTCTAGCTTCGGCCCACTTGTGGCTCGATTTGATCGGATTTCGCTCTAGTCTCAATCCAATGCGAAACGAGTAAGGTGCTCGCGGGCCGCTGTGGCCTGGTTCTGCGCCGCGGCTTCCTTGTCGAGGACGCGCTTGATCCGCTCGCCCGGAAACCCGAGCTGCGCCAGGGCGATCCCGGTGTCGAAGACCTCGCGGTATTCGGCGATCAACCCGTTCTCCACCCGGAAGCAGCTGATCCCCTTGATCAGCACCGGCCTACCTTCGCAGCCCGGCATTTTCGACGCGAAGCTGAAGCGGAACCAGGCATAGCCAAGCGCGCCATCGAACACCGGCTCGTCAAACTCCCAGCGGTAACTCTCGCCGGTGTCGTGAAAGCGCTGCAGCATCGCGGCGATCGCCGCGCGGCCGCGATGCTGCCCAAAGAAATTGTCGTCGTAGGTGGCGCTTTCGGTGAACAGCGCCGCGAAACGGCCGCCATCGTTGGCGATTCCGGCGGCGGTGAACTTGCCGAGAATGGTCTGGAATTCAGTGGCGGCGGTCATGGCTGGCATCCATCGCGGGCTTCGGGCATAGCATAGCGCCTTCGCCGTTAGGGGAGGGGTCGCAATGCAGGTCGCCGCCGCAATCGTACCCGCACGCGGCCAGCCGTTCCAGATCGCGACGCTCGACCTGGCGCCGCCGCGCGCCGGCGAGGTGTTGGTGCAGATCGTCGCCAGCGGCATGTGCCACACCGACCTGCATGCGCGCGACGGGTATTTCCCGAGCCTGCCCTACCCGGTCGTCTGCGGGCATGAGGGCGCGGGGATCGTCGCCGAGCTTGGCGCCGGAGTGACCGACCTGGCCGTCGGCGACAAGGTGGTGATCTCGTTTCCCTATTGCGGCGAGTGCGAGCCGTGCCGGGCCGACCACCCGGCTTATTGCGTCAACGGCCGGGCCTTGAAGCAAAGCGGCAAGCGGGCCGACGGCTTTGTGCCAACGAGCCGCGATGGCGCGCCGGTTTACTCGTGCTTCTTCCAGCAATCCTCGTTCGCCACTTTCGCGGTCGCGCCGGCGAAGGATGTCGTCAAATTGCGGTCCGACGCGCCGGTCGAGTTGCTTGGGCCACTCGGGTGCGGATTGCAGACCGGGGCGGGCGCCGTGCTCAACGTCATGCAGCCAAAGTCCGGGCAATCCTTCGCCGTGTTCGGCGTCGGCGGGGTCGGGCTCGCCGGGTTGATGGCGGCGAAGATCGCCGGCTGCGACCCGATCGTCGCGGTCGATGTGCTGCCGGCGCGGCTCGCCTTGGCGAAGGAGCTTGGCGCGACGCACGCGCTCGAAAGCCGTCGCGCCGTGACGCTAGCTGAAATCCGCAAGATCACCGGCAACGGTGTGCATTTCAGCCTGGAGACCTCGGCGGTGCCTTCGGTGTTCCGCCTCGCCGCCGACGCGCTGCGCGGAATGGGCACCTGTGTGCTGGTCGGCAGCGCCCGCGCCGGCACCGAAGCGAGCTTCGAGATGCCGGTGATCCAGGGCGGGCGGGTGATCCGCGGCGTGGTTCAGGGCGACAGCCGCCCGCGCGAGTTCATCCCGCGCCTCGTCGATCTCTTCATGGAAGGCAGCTTCCCGCTCGACCGGCTGGTGACGCGCTATGAGCTTGCCGATATCAACCGCGCCGCCGCCGATGCGACCAGCGGCGCGACGATCAAGCCGGTGCTAAACCTGCCGCACTGATCTTTGCGCTGCCGAGCGGGGTTCCTTCAACGGACCCGCCGCTGGAATTGGTAAAATCTTAACCCGCGCGAATGATCCTCCGCGCGGCTTCACCCCGATAGTCGCAACTGAGACCCAGACCGAGGAGACTGAGCTTGTCACTTTGGTACGCTTTAGGCCTCAACGCGCTTTTCTTCGTCTGGGTGGGGCAGAGCATTCGCTTGCTCCACATGCTTGCCTCGGGCGAGTGGTGTCGATAGGTCCTAGATTGCGTGCTTCGCCGGCCGCCGCGCGACCATAACCGGCAATGAGCGCGAACCCCGCCTAATCAGGTCAGGTAATCGAGCTTGAACCCGTCGCCCCAGCGTTTGATGTGGCCGACCGAGGGCGAGGGGAAGTGCATCGTGCAGCACACCGTGTCGGTATCGCAGTAGCGCTCCAAGAAGGCCCGCCGCGTCCGCACCCCCTGGTCGCGATCGGTATCGACCCGCATCACCAGCTCGGGATAGCGCGCCTGGATCGGCGAATGGATCAAATCGCCGGTGAACACCGCCTTGTCGCCGCCCTTGCCCGCGCACACCGCGAAATGGTCGGGCGTGTGGCCTGGCGTCGGCAGCAGCCGGATGTGGTCGTTGAGCGCATGGTCGCTGGTGACCAGCTCGGCGCGGTTGGCCTCGACGATCGGCAGCACGCTCTCATTGATCGCGTCGAGCGCAAACGCCGCCGGCACATTGCCGCCGGTCCAAAACTCGTACTCTTTTTTCGAGAACAGGTACCGGGCCTTGGGAAAGGTCGGGACCCAGCGGCCGTTCTCCATCCGCGTGTTCCAGCCGACATGGTCGCCGTGGAGATGCGTGCACATCACGAAGTCGATGTCCTCGACCCCGAGCCCGGCCGCCTTCAGCGCCGCCATCCAGTTGCCGTCGCTCTTGTTGTTCCAAGTCGGCCGCAACGGGAAGGTCTTGTTGTTGCCGATGCAGGCGTCGACCAGGATGTTGTGGTGCGGCGTCTTGACGACATAGGACTGGAAGCACAGCACGACATTGCCGGTCTCGCGGCTGCAGCCGCCCGGCGCGAGCCAGGACAAATTCTCCTCAAGCGTTTCCTTCGACAACGTCGGCAGGAATTCGAGCATCGGGGTGAAGCCCTGCTCCTGCTCGACGATCCGATGGATGGTCATGTCGTTGATGGCATAGGTCGTGCGCATCGCGATCCGCTCCCCAAGAGTGAATGGCCGTTGCCGCGATGGTAGCGCCCGGCTGCGGGGAGGGCAAACCCGGCCGGTGGCTACCTCGACGCGATAAGATCGACGGCGAGCATTTGCGCCGCGCGCTGCAGAGCGAGATCGCCGGTGGCCAGAGGCAATCCGCGGCGATGCGCGACTTCGAGATACGCCGCGTCATAGATCGTCAGGCCAAAGCGATCGGAGAGACCGAGCATCGCCGACCAGATCGCGTCGTCACCGGCCCGATCGATGGTAATCGGCAATAAGCGCAGCTCGGCGAGAGAGGCGTCGCGATAGGGCTGGTCGATCCGCTTGCGGCGGACCGCCATTTGCAAGCCGTTGGCGACCTCGTATCGCCATAAGATCGGGACCACGGCGCCGGATTCGGTTACCCGATCCAGAATGTCATCGCCGGCGGCGTTGCGCTCGTCCTCGAAATACCAGCCGAGCGTTGTCGAGGCGTCAAGAACCAGGCTCAACGCCGGCCTTCGGCGATGAGTTTCTTAATTTTCAAGCCGCCGAGCGTCACGCCCTTGCGCCGCGCCCGAATGCGCGCGGCCGCGGCGCGCGCCGCCTCCGTGTCGAAGGCGGCCAGCGGCGGTACCAGCCGCGCGACGATCCGGCCTCGGTTGGTGATCGCGATCTCTTCACCGCCCTCGGCCCGTCGCAGCAATTCGCTCAGCCGGTTCTTCGCCTCGAAGGCGCCAACTTCTTGCATCTCCAATCCTCTTGTAAATCTAGCTGTAAATCTGGCTGTTAGATTGTCACCTGTCAACCCACAGCGCGGTGCTTTCGAAGTGAGTTAAAGCGAGCGCCCACACATAGGGGATTACCCCTCCTGGTCGACGCCGACGATGAGATGGCATTCGGCGATCTCGTCGCGCGGGATGCGCAGCGTCTCGTCAGGGTTGAGCTGGCGCAGCACCAAGGTATCGTCGTTCCAGCCGACGAACTGCTTGATCAGCACCGCCTGGTTCTTCTTGTAGACGACCACGTCGCGGCCCCGCGTCGGCGGCTTGAACGGGTTCACGTGCAGCAGCCACCCTTGGATGTAGCGCGGCTCCATGCTGTCCCCGATCATGTAGATCGCGTAGGCGTCGCGCACCCCGGACAGGTTTGACGGGCGCGGCGTGTAGCCGATCGGCCCATCGCCGAGGAACATCTCCTGGTCGTTGCCGCCGCGCGCCGCGCTGCGGATCGGCAGCGCATCCTGCCGGATCGCGGGAAAGGCTGATGCCGCCCGCGGTGGACGGCCGCGCCGCCCTGGCTCGGTCGATGGCGGTCTCGCCGACTCGTCGCCGGCATGGCGCAGCACCTCCTCCTGCGACACGCCGAGGAAGGCAGCGGTCTGCACCGCCTCCAGCAGCTTCATCTGGCGATCGCCCTTGAGCATGCGCGACACCGCCGAGGGCGCGAGGCCGAGATGGCGGGCGAGGTCGGCCTGGCTCGCCCCGGCCTTGTCGAGTGTTTCTTGAAACCACATTGTGTTCATCACACGTTACCGTATTGACATTGAGTATGATGATAATATATGCGCCATGCGATAATTGCAAGACCTAAGGGGAGCAACATCGTGGATGGCGGGGCGTCGCAAGCTTTTGACGGAAAACTCGACACGAATGCGGAGGGCTGTGCCTTCATCTTGGACCATGGGGAGACCTGCGGCGCCGCGCCGCGGGCGGGTTCGCCGTACTGTCGGACACACCATGCGCTCTGCCGCCTGCCGGGTGGGAGCGCGCGCGAGCGCAGGCGACTGGGTGAGGCGGAGGCCCTGGCTGCAGCGGTCGGCGGCCGGCAGGGGCGGCCTGAGCGGGTTCCTCCCGATCCCTTTTTGAGACGACTGGAGAACATCGTGCGGCGTTTTTCACGCCCACATCGTTCACGTATTGTTCACGGAGATGATCGATGAGCCGCAAACGCCAAACGCACAGCGCGCCGAACCAGCCGGCAGTAACGCCGGAAAGGCTTCGCCACGGGCCGGTCGAGCTGGTTCCTGCCACGATCGCCGACAGTGCCGGCCGCCCGTCGCGGCCGTACCGCGCGGTCGATACGCTGACGATCATGGAACGCCGTGGCTCGATCACCGCGGGGATGCGGCAGGCGGGAGAGGACTTTCGGCATCGTTTCGCGCTCGCCCAACTCGACCCCTTGCGCGCGCTTGATCTGTCGCGGCTGAGCCTTGGCGACAAGCCGTCGCGGCGCGGCGATCATGCGCCGGGATTGCGCGCCGAGGCGGCGCGCACCGCGGTCTGGCGCGCGGTCCACGCGGTCGGCGGCATCGCCTCGCCGGCCGGCTCGTGCCTATGGCATGTCGTCGGCTGGGAGCGCTCGCTGAAGGAATGGGCGCAGGAGCAAGGCTGGGCGGGGCGCCGGGTCAGCCAGGAGGCGGCGTCCGGCATCTTGATCGCGGCGCTCGGGGCTCTGGAAATGCACTTCCGGTAACAAAAGTTGTGTCGATCGCATTTTGTTCTTGACAAATCCGGATTGTTGTGGTACGAAACCAGAACACTGGCGAAATTGGGCGAGGCGATGGCCTCCAACCCGCGCCGCAAACCCCATCAGAGTATCGCAATTGTCGATTGGGTCGCGCTGGCGGGAAAGCCGGCGGCGCAAAGCCGCGCAAGCAACACTCGAGGAGATTACCGCGCGCGCCGCCCGGCTCGGCATCACCCCGGAGCGGGTGCTTGAGGAATATCGCCGCATCGCCTTTGCCAATCTTAGCCATATCGTCGAATGGGACGAAGGCAAGATGACGATCAAGGCTGGTGGCAAGCTCGATCCGGAGGATGTCGCCGCGATCGCCGAGATCGTTCAGTCCGCTGGGGCGGAGGGCAAGCCGTACCGCGTCAAGCTCTACGACAAAAAAGCCGCGCTCGACGCGATCGCTCGCTATCTCGGCATGATGCCGCTGGCTGGCTCAGCTGCGGCGCAAGAGGATGAACCAGCATTAGATGACGGCGAAGACCCCCGACGCACCCTGGCACGCAAGTTGGCTCGCCTCGCTGCCGAAGACAACGCAGGACGAATTCCTCGGGAACCTGACGCCAGCTGAGCTCGAGGTCTACCTGGGCTGGTGGAAGAAGTGGGCGCGCCCTGCGCAACGGCCGCCCATCGGAGATTGGCGGATCTGGCTGCTGCTTGCCGGCCGGGGTTTCGGCAAGACCCGCACTGGCGCCGAATATGTGCGGGCGATGGTGGGGATGCGAAACGCCCGCCGCATTGCGCTGGTGGCGCCGACGGCTTCCGATGCACGCGGCGTGATGGTTGAGGGCGAGAGCGGCCTCTTGTCGGTCGGCCCGCCCGGGGAACGCCCGGATTACGAGCCGTCGAAGCATCTCTTGACCTGGTCCAACGGCGCGATCGCGACGACCTACTCGGCCGACGAACCCGACGCCTGCGCGGCCCACAGCACGATCTCGCCTGGTGCGATGAATTGGCGGCGTGGCGCTACCCGCAGGCTTGGGACATGCTGATGTTTGGATTGCGGCTTGGCGCCGATCCGCGCGCGGTGGTCACTACCACGCCGCGGCCGACCCGCTTTATCCGCGATCTGCTCGCCGACCCAAAGGTCGCCGTCACCCACGGCCGCACGATCGAGAACCAGGAGAACCTGGCGCCGGCGTTTCTCGACCAGATCGTCCGCCGCTATGAGGGGACGCGGCTCGGCCGTCAGGAGCTCGACGCCGAAATTCTCGAGGACGTGCCCGGCGCGCTATGGAGCCACGGCGTCATCGACGCCGCCCGCGCCGAAGTGACGCCGGAGCTGACCCGGATCGTCGTCGTCATCGACCCGGCGGTGAGCTCGGACGAGCACGCCGACGAGACCGGGATCGTCGTCGCCGGCAAGGACGCGAACGGAAACGGCTATGTGCTCGCCGATCTGTCCGGCCGCTACACGCCGACCGAATGGGCCAAGGCGGCGATCGCCGCCTACCGCGCGCATCAGGCCGACCGCGTTGTCGCTGAGATCAACAATGGCGGTGAGATGGTCGAGGCGACCTTGCGCATCGTCGATCCCGGCGTGCCCTACACCGCGGTGCACGGCGCCGCCGGCGCGCACCAATACGACCGGCTCGCCGAGGCGATTGCGCTGGACCAGGACGCGGCGCTGCAAAGCGCGAGCTGGGGGATGTTTCAGATCCTCGGCCTCAATTTTGCCCAGTGCGGGTTCGCCGCGGTCGCCGATTACGTCGCCGCCATGTGCGCCAGCGAAGGCGCCCAGCTCGCCGCGTTCTGCGGATTTTGCCAGAAGGGCGGTCTCGATCGCTATCTGCGCGCCCACGACTGGACCCAGTTCGCGCTGGCCTATAACGGGCCGGGCGAGGCCGATAACGGCTACGACGAGAAGCTCGCCGCCGCCTATCAGCGTCGCGCCGCCGCAAACGCATGAGCCCGGCGACAAAGCCGTGCGAGCGCTGCGGCGGCGTGGGCCGCATTCCGCGCACCCGGCGCCGGCGCGACGACGGCAGCCCCGACTCGTCGGACATTCTCGGTCAGCACATGGAGATTTGCGACCGCTGCGGCGGGTCCGGCAAGGTGTTGGCCGATCCGCCACCTTCCTTGCATCGCCGGCCGGGCTACGTCGCCGACCTCGCCTGAACCTGGCAATTCTCGATCGACCCTGGGCCGCCTCGCTCGGCCCTTTTGCATGAAAGGACACCAGCATGCCGATATTCTCCTACCTGCTCGCCCGCTTCAGCGAACCGTCGAGCTATGCTGGGCTTGGCGCCCTGCTGGCGGTCGCCGGCGTTCATTTCTCCGACAGCGACGTCGGCCCGCTTACCCAATTTCTCGGGGCGGGTTGCGCGCTCGCGGCGCTCCTGCTCAAGGAGCGCGGGATGATCCAGGTGCTGGCGCTGATGATCCTCGCCGTGAGCACGCTCGGCGCTTGCACCGGCCCCAACGCGCCGACTCCGGCGACCATTCAGACGGATGCGCAGATCGTCCTTACCCGTGACGCAGCAAGCGATGTGCGCGGCGCAGGCCGCGGCCAATCTCGCGAGCACCGTGGCCGCGGGCGCCGGCGATACCTCGGCGGCGACCCAGGCCTCGCGGGCTTCGGCCGCTGCCGGCGCGGGCTGCCTCTGGGTTAACCCAACCCCGGTGACTAAATCGTGATCCGCCCGCTCGCCGTGATCGCCCTGCTGTGGCTCGGCGGCTGCGCCGGGCTGATTGCTGCCGGTTCGGCGGCCGGTGCGATCGGCGGCGGCCTTGCCGTCGCCGATCAGCTGGTCGGCACGGTAGACGCCACGATCCGCGCCGCCTGTGGCGAATACGAGAAGGGCCGCGCGGTGGCCGAGGCGCTGATCGCCACTGGCTTGGTACCGCTCAACGCGATCGCCAAGGCGCGGCTCATCGAGGAGTACGGCGATGCCGCTTGCGCCAACCCGCCGCAGGGCGACCCGCTCTTGACGGCGATCTGGCTCGGCGAGTTGGTCGGGCAGATTGCCGCGCTGACCAGCGCGCGGACCGTCGCGCCATGAGTTGCTACCCGAAGCCGCACCGCGTCGAAGCCGCTTGATCGCCGCCGCCGCGCTCGGCATCGTGCGGCCGGGGAGAAGCGGGGACAGAACTAGATGCGATTCCAGGTGGTAATGGCGCTCGCCGTCGTGGCGCTGCTGTCCGGTTGCGGTGGCGTCGGCTGGTTTGGCGCAAAGGACAAGCCGGCGCCGTCGCTCGATAATGGCGAGCTGATTACCAAACCGATCGGCCCTGGTCTCGTCGCCCGATGTCCCGTACCGGCCAACTACGACGACGCGACCCTGAAGAAGATGGGCGAGGCCGTCCAGGCGCTGCCGCCCGATAGCATCTTGCGCAAGGCGATGAGCGACTACGAGACCGAGCGCGACAACCTGCGCATGTGCCAATAACGCCGCCTGCTCTTGGGCATCTCGGAGTGGGTTGAATAACCCTCCGGCGCGGTCGGTTCGGCGCCCCTAGAAATTGGTCGATTCCATGTATGACAACATGCGGCGGTTGCACCCGCGCGGTGCGGCCAGCAGGGGTATTTGCGTCGACGCTGAGGGCGCCATACTCGGCCCGGACTGCGTGCTGGTCCGCCGCACGCCGCGCGGCTTTCGCGCGATCGACCGCAGCGATGCTGCAGAACTTCAGAAGTGCCTAGTCGCCGCGCATGACGATCGTGATTGGCTGTTCGATCGCTGCCAGCGCATCGCCGATTTGCTCGGCAAAGGCGAACTCGCGCTGGCGCAAATTTATGGCCTGCACATCCCGATCGCCGATCTTGATGACCGGCAGCTGCAGCGGATTGCTCGCGCCGGTCTAACGAAAGCTGGTTTCAACCCTAACGAACCGCGCATCCCAAAAGGCGATCCGCACGGCGGCGAATGGACTGACGGCGGCGCGGCGGTCCGGACGCGGGTCCGAGCAATCTACTGACGGATGTTGCTTATCAAGGAATCTACCATGACATAGTCGTCGCGCAGATCGCATGGGCTCGTACCAGGAGCCGGGTATGCTCCCCGACACGGGTGCTTGGTACATTCGTGTTCGCAAATCTGACTGTCGGGTAGAGGAATTCGGCCATTACGCACCGCTCGACGTTTCTGAAGAGGTCAAATCGCTCATCGCCCACCGAAAAAGTTGAGCAGGTCGGCAGTAGGACGTTCCTATGAGCGTCAAGAATTGGCGATCGATGAACGAACAAGACCTAACCAAGTTGGCCCGGAAACTTGGGGCACTAGAGCCGGAAAGCTGGGCCCACTCGCAAATCCAGAGAGGCATCGAGCACTTGCCACGCGATCTGTTTGTACTCCTCGCGGTTGGCGACGTGATCTACCCGGACAATCGACATTGGCTGGCCGAGACGCGTTCGCGTAATCCATACGATCCGGGGGGCGAGTTTGGTCCGGCCATTGACCGGCTGCTAGCCGCGGGTGCGCGCGTCGAGGACCTTACGTCAATTGTCGCGACTATGCAGATGTCGCTTCTGGTTAATCTTTGCGTGCTGCTCGATGACCCTGGTGAACTCGAACCAGAAGTCTGCGATGTCCGGTGGCGGCTATTTCTGGTCGAAGAGAGCAACGCTCCTGATACGCCAATCGATAGGCTGGTCGAAGCCCTATGGGAGATTGTTTGGACCGGCGCGGAGTCGCGACCGTTACAACCAATATGGACAGAATCATTCCAAGCCAAGGGCACTGGCGCCTGGCGGTCGATGAACGAACAGGAGCTTACCGAGCTGTTCCGCCAATTGGGAGCGCAGGAGCCGGAAGGTTGGGCTCGGTCCCAGATCAGCGAGGGCATCCCGCAACTGCTCCGCTACCTGTTCCTACGCCAGGCGTGGCGCCAGATAATCGCTCCCGACGATCGGGACTGGATAATAGAGACGCATGAGGATGACCCCGATCAGCGGGACGAGTTTGGCGAGGCCATAGAAGCGATGCTGGCCGCAGGCGCGCCGGCACAGGATCTAACGACCGTTGTACGCATCATGCAGTGGATTCTCCTCTTCAGATTCTGTGTGCTGCTTGACGGCGGCCTGGCGTTTCGGACCGGCGCCGGCTTCTCGACATTGCAAGAGCTTGTCGGTTTCTGCTGGCGGCTCTCCTTGGTCGACGACAACGATACGCCCGTCGCCCCAATTGAAGGGTTGCACGAGTCGGTCCTCGAAACCGACCCAACGGGCCGGGAAATGCGGCCGCAGGAATATTTCCGCAACTTGGACACCCGCGATCCACCTGGCTGATCGACCCACGGTGCCGCGAGCACCCCTCGTTGCTTGACTCCCCCGATGACGAGTCTATGACCAAAGCGACGGCGGCAGGGGGATGCGCCTTAAATGAAACGCGCGTTTGTCTTTCCCGGGCAGGGATCGCAGCAACCCGGCATGGGGCGCGACCTGGCCGAAGCGTTCGCGCCGGCCCGCCTGCTGTTCGAGGAGATCGACGACGCGCTGTCGCAGCGCCTGTCGCGCCTGATGTTCGAGGGTCCGGAAGGCGACCTCACCCTCACCGAAAACGCCCAGCCGGCGCTGCTCGCGGCGAGCCTCGCGGTCATCCGGGTGCTTGAGGCAGAGGCAGGGTTCGACATCGCCAAGCAGATCGCCTATGTCGCCGGCCATTCACTGGGCGAGTACTCGGCCCATGCCGCCGCCGGCACCTTCTCGGTCCCCGACGCGGTGCGTCTGGTGAAGCGGCGCGGTCAGGCGATGCAGAAGGCGGTGCCGGTCGGCGAAGGCGCGATGGCGGCGCTGCTCGGCCTCGACATCGACGCAGCCCGCGAGGTCGCCGCCGGCACCAGCGGCTACGGCATCTGCGTCGTTGCCAACGACAATTGCCTCGGCCAGATCGTCGTCAGCGGCAACGTCGCCGCGGTTGAGCGCGCCGTCGAGCTTGCCGCCGAGCGCGGCGCCCGGCGCTCGATCATGTTGCCGGTCAGCGCGCCATTCCACTGTCCGCTGATGGCGCCGGCAGCGGAGGCGATGGAAGAGGCGCTCGGCGATGTCGCCCTCAAGGCGCCTGCGGTTCCGGTGGTCGCCAACGTCACCGCCGAGCCGACGAGCGATCCCAAGGAAATCAAGGACCTCTTGATCGAGCAGGTCACGCGCATGGTGCGCTGGCGCGAAACCGTGCTGCTGTTCAAGGCGCAAGAGGTCGAGGAGATCGTCGAGATCGGCTCCGGTCGTGTGCTCACCGGCCTCGTCAAGCGCATCGACCGCGACCTGTCGGCCTCTTCAGTCGGCGGCGCCGCCGAGGTCGAAGCGCTGATGAGACGTCTCTAGATGTTCGACCTTACCGGACAGAACGCCCTCGTCACCGGCGCCTCGGGCGGGATCGGCGGTGCCATCGCCCGGGCGCTGCATGGGCAAGGCGCAACGGTCGCGCTCGCCGGCACCCGGGAGGCGGCGCTCAAATCGCTCGCCGGCGACCTTGGCGAACGCGCCCATGTCCTCACCGCCGACCTCTCCCAGCCTGACGAACCCGATCGCCTGATCAAGGAGGCCGAGGCCGCGCTCGGCCAGATCGACATCCTGGTCAACAATGCCGGCATCACCCGCGACGCTCTCGCCATGCGCATGCGCGACGAGGATTGGCAGGCGGTGCTCGAGGTCAATCTGACCGCTGGGTTTCGGCTGATCCGCGCCGCGCTGCGCGGCATGCTCCGGCGCCGCCATGGGCGAATCATCTCGATCACCTCGCTTGTCGGAATCGTCGGTAACCCTGGCCAGGCGAATTACGCCGCGTCCAAGGCGGCGATCATCGGCATGTCAAAATCGATCGCCGCCGAGGTCGCGACTCGTGGCATCAGCGTCAACTGCATCGCGCCCGGGTTTATCAGCACGGCGATGACCGACGCGCTGACCAATGAGCAGCGCGCCCGCGGGACGGCCGCGATCCCGATGGGCCGCTTTGGCATGCCCGACGATATCGGTGCCGCGGCGGTCTATCTCGCCAGCGCCGAGGCCGGCTACGTGACCGGCCAAACCCTCCATGTCAACGGCGGCATGATCATGGTATAAAGCCGCCGGTCGCAAGGTTCCCGCGATTGGCACGCCCGCCGAATTCGTGTTATGTGACCCGCCACCTTCAACGCGGCCGCGATGGCGACACAATACGGCTGATCCCCGAACGGATACCCGCACCGCGCTGCGTCGAGAACACGAGCCAATCAGCCATTTTGAGGGACAACACGGATGAGTGACGTCGCCGACCGAGTGAAGAAGATCGTCGTCGAGCATCTTGGCGTCGACGAGGCCAAGGTCACCGAGAACGCCAGTTTTATCGACGATCTGGGTGCCGATAGCCTCGATACGGTCGAGCTGGTGATGGCGTTCGAGGAAGAGTTTGGTTGTGAGATACCCGACGACGCTGCGGAAAAGATCATTACCGTCAAGGATGCGGTGAGCTTTATCGAAACACACGGCTGAGCGTGGCTTTTAGGTACGCCGGAATGAGACGCGCCGTCGTCACCGGGATGGGGTTGGTGACGCCGCTCGGTCTGGGTGTCGAGCGCGTGTGGAAGAAGCTGATCGCCGGCGAGTCTGGAATCGGCGCGATCCAATCCTTCGATGTCTCCGACCTCCCCGCCAAGATCGCCGCGCAGGTGCCGCTGGGCGACAAGGAATCGGGCCTGTTCAACGCCGACGACTGGATCCCGCCCAAGGATCAGCGGCGGATGGACCAGTTCATCATCTTCGCGATGGCGGCGGCGACGATGGCGGTCGAGGATTCCGGATGGGCGCCGGATGACGAGGAAGAGCTCGAACGCACCGGGGTGATGATCGGCTCCGGCATCGGCGGGCTCCCCGGCATTACCGAAGGCGCGATAACGCTGCAGGATAAGGGGCCGCGGCGTATCAGCCCGTTCTTCATCCCGTCGAATTTGATCAACCTGGCCTCGGGCAACGTCTCGATCAAATACGGCTTCAAGGGGCCGAACCACGCGGTGGTGACCGCGTGCTCGAGCGGGGCGCATGCGATCGGCGACGCGGCGCGGCTCATCATGCTCGACGATGCCGACGTCATGGTTTGCGGCGGCACCGAGGCCGCGGTGTGCCGGCTCGGGCTTGCCGGTTTTGCTGCGGCGCGGGCCTTGTCGACCGGGTTCAACGACGATCCGCCGCGCGCCTCGCGTCCTTGGGATCAGGACCGGGACGGCTTCGTGATGGGCGAGGGCTCCGGCATCATCGTCCTCGAGGAGCTGGAGCACGCCAAAAAGCGCGGCGCCAAGATCTACGCCGAGATCATCGGCTATGGCATGTCGGGCGACGCTTATCACCTGACCGCGCCAGCCGAGGACGGCAGCGGCGCCTTCCGCTCGATGCGCAACGCACTGCGCCGGGCGAACCTTCCTCTCGACAAGATCGACTACATCAATGCGCACGGCACCTCGACGCCGCTCGGCGATGAGGTCGAACTCGGCGCGGTCAAGCGCCTGTTCGGCGACCACGCCTACAAGCTGTCGATGTCGTCGACCAAATCGGCGATCGGCCATCTGCTCGGCGCCGCCGGCACGGTCGAGGCGATCTTCTCGATTCTGGCGATGCGCGACGGCGTGACGCCTCCGACCCTCAATCTCGACAACCCATCGCCCGCCTGCGACATCGACCTCGTTCCCAAGACCGCGAAGGAACGCAAGGTCGAGTATGTGCTGTCGAACTCGTTCGGCTTTGGCGGCACCAACGCCTCGCTGATCTTCACCCATCCCGACCGCGTCGGGTAGACGCGGCGGGTCAGCGGACGTTAAGCGATGCTGGCGTTTTTCCGGATGCTGGTTGGGTGCCTCCTTACGGCGATTGTCATCGTCGTGGCGGCGGCCGGCGCGGGGTACTGGGTCTATCGCGATGTGACCGATCCCGGGCCGCTCAAGGAGGCCCATGTCATCGTCATTCCGCCCCACACCGGCATCGCCGGGATTTCCGATCTTCTCGCGCAAGAAGGGGTGATCCGCCACCAGCTCGCCTTCAAGGTCGCGGCAGAGGTGACCGGGCGCGGTGGCGCGCTCAAGGCAGGCGAATACGAGTTCCCCGCCTCGGTGACCGCCGTTCAGGTCATGGACCTGATCGCCAACGGCAAGACGGTCAAACACCGCCTCACCATCCGCGAAGGGTTGACCAGCGCCGAGATCGTCGAGCTGATTCGCGACGCTCCCTTCCTTACCGGCGACATCGAGTCCGTCCCGCCGGAAGGCGATCTGCTGCCGGAGACCTACATCTACAGCCGCGACGATACCCGCGAGAGCCTCATCGAGCGGATGCAGCAGGCGATGCAGGACGCGCTTGCCGCCGCCTGGGCCGAGCGGCGCGCCGATCTGCCGCTCACCAGCCCACAAGAGGCGCTGACCCTCGCCTCGATCATCGAAAAGGAATCGGGTCGCGAGGCCGAGCGAGGCCATGTCGCCGCGGTTTTCCTCAACCGGCTGCGGCTTGGCATGCGGCTGCAGGCCGACCCGACCGTGATCTATGCGCTGAGCAACAACGGTACAACCAAGATCGACCGGCCGCTAACCCGCGCCGATCTCGGTGTGGATTCGCCGTACAACACTTACGTGGCCAGAGGGCTGCCGCCGGGGCCGATCTGCAACCCCGGCAAGGCGGCGTTACGCGACGCGGTGCGGCCCGAGCGCAGCGAAGACCTCTATTTCGTCGCCGACGGCACCGGCGCGCACGTCTTCGCTAAGACCCTCGCGGAGCACAACAAGAACGTCGCGCAATACCTCCACGGCACGACGGTCGCCGAACCCGAGCCGGTGCCGCTCACCCCGCCACCCCCGCCGGCTCCTGCGCCGGCGAAGCAAGCCGCGCGCAGCCAGCAGCATTGCCGGGCTAGCCCCGGCCATCCTTGCTTCGTGCGGTAGGCGGCGTCTGATGACCGTCTCGAGCATGACCGGGTTTGCCCGGACCGAAGGCGAGGTGGCGGGCATCTCCTGGGTGTGGGAGCTGAAGAGCGTGAACGGCAAGTCGCTCGACCTGCGTCTGCGCCTGCCACCCGGCTACGATGCGATGGAAGCGCCGCTACGCGCCGCGCTCGGCGGCCGGCTGCGGCGCGGCAATATCTCCGCCGTGTTGACCGTCAATCGCGTCTCGCCGCCGGCGATCAGGATCAACCGCGACATGCTCGACCGGGTGTTGGCGCTGGTCGGCGAATTGTCTGCGGAGGTCGAAGCTGCGCCGCCGCGCATCGACGGTCTTATCGCGCTACGCGGCATCATCGAGACCGTCGAGGACGAGCCCGACGACGTCATCGAGGCGCGTCGCAATGGGATCGCCAAGAGCTGGTCGTCGGCGCTTGAGCAGCTCGTGGTCGCCCGCGGCGAGGAAGGCGCACGGCTCGATACAGTGCTATCGGGTCAGCTCGCGGAGCTGGCCGAGCTTGTCGCCGCGGCATCGGCAAGCGCCGCCGCCCAGCCCGAGGCGCTGCGCGCTCGGCTTCAGCAATCGATCGCTGCGGTCGCCGATCTCGCGCCGGGGATGCCGGCGGAGCGCATCGCGCAGGAACTGGCGCTCCTGGTGTCGCGCGGCGATATCCGCGAAGAGTTGGACCGCCTGCGCGCCCACCTCGCTCAGGCCGGCGATCTGCTAGCGAAGGGCGAGGGGGTCGGCCGCCAGCTTGACTTCCTCTGCCAGGAACTGAACCGCGAAGCCAATACGCTCTGCTCCAAATCGGCCGACATCGAGCTGACTCGGATCGGGCTTGCACTCAAAGTCGCGGTCGAGCAGTTCCGCGAACAGGTGCAAAACCTCGAATGAGCCCGGCGCGCAGCCCCCAGGGTCCAAAGACGACCGCGATCCGCCGCCGCGGCTTTCTCCTGGTGCTGTCGTCGCCCTCCGGCGCCGGCAAGACGACGATCACCCGTCTTCTGCTCGCACGCGACTCCACGCTGTCGCTGTCGGTCTCGGTGACGACGCGGCCGCGCCGGCCCAGCGAGATCGACGGCCGCGATTATCATTTCATCGCCCAGGCCGAATTCGACCGCATGGTCGCTCATGGCGAGCTGCTCGAACACGCCACTGTGTTTGGCCATTCCTATGGCACGCCGCGGGCGCCGATCGAGGCGGCGATCGCCGCCGGCCGCGACATCGTCACCGACATCGATTGGCAGGGCACGCAGCAGATCAGCGGCAGCTTACGCGATGATCTCGTGACGATCTTCGTGCTGCCGCCGAGCAAGGAAGCGCTGGAGTCGCGCTTGCGCACCCGCGCGCAGGACAGCAATGCCGTCGTCGCTCAGCGCATGGCCAAGTCGTCGGAGGAGATGAGCCATTGGCCGGAATATGCCTATGTCATCGTCAATGACGATCTCGACCGCAGCGTCGCCGACGCCCAAGCCATCGTCACCGCCGAGCGGCTGAAGCGCGAGCGGCAGATCGGCCTCGCTGATTTCGTCACGCGCCTGCGCGGCGGCTGACTGTGCACCGCGAGAGGTAGTCCAATGGCGCTTCCCACCGACGCGAATGTCGATTTTCTCGTCTGCGATGCCGTCCGGCAGAACGCGGAGGGCAAGCTCGACCTGGCAGGCTATTTCCCGACAGCGGAAGTGAGACTCGACCCCGCCGCGAAGCTCCCGGTGGCGCTGAACCTCACCTTCGTTGTGGTGCTGAAAGACGGCGATGGGGCGTTCCGCCCGACGGTCCGGATCGCCGACCCGCTCGGTAAGGAGCTGCACGCCTTCGAGGTCCCGGAGTTCACCAAGTTGCCGGGCCAGGCCTATGTCATGATGATGCCCGTCGAGCGTATCCCGATCGCTCATTCGGGCGCGTACGCAATTTCATTTGAGATTAGCGGCCAGGTGTATCGGCGAAACGTGCGGATATTTCAGTAACGCGCGCCAGCGCGCAAAACTCCTCCACCGACAGTTCCTCGGCCCGTGCGGTGCCGGCGACGCCCGTTTCAGCCAATAAGACTTCAACCGGCACGCCGAGCGATCTGAGGCTTGACCGCAGCATTTTTCGCCGCTGGCCAAAGGCGGCAGCGGTCACTCGTTCGAGCACTGGTTTGTCAGCCGACGCCAGCGGCGCCGCGCGCGGAACCAGACGGACAACACTCGACGTCACTTTCGGCGGCGGATTGAAAGCGCGCGGCGGAATGTCGAACAGGATGCGCGCCTCGCACAGCCACTGCACCAGCACCGACAGCCTGCCATAGGCCGGGGTCCGCGGTGCCGCGACGAGGCGTTCGGCCACCTCGCGCTGGAACATCAGGGTCAGGCTCTCGTAGTCGCCGATCCGGTCGAGCCATTTGAGCAGCAGCGCGGTGCCGATGTTGTAGGGCAGATTGGCGACGATCCGACGCGGCGCCGGTGTCAGCTCCACCGGATCGAGCGCCATCGCGTCGCCCTCGATCAATTCCAGTCGTTCCGGATAGCGCGCCGCCAACTCGGCGAGCGCCGCCAGGCAGCGGGGATCGCGCTCTATCGCGACAACTCGCGCCGCACCTTCGTCCAGCAGCGCCCGCGTCAGCCCCCCGGGCCCAGGGCCGATCTCGATCGTCGTGCCGGTATCGAGCGGACCGGCGGCTCGGGCGATGCGCCCGGTCAAGTTGAGGTCGAGGATGAAGTTCTGCCCAAGGCTCTTGCGCGCGGCGATGCCGTGGCGGGCGATAACCTCCCGCAACGGTGGCGGAGCGGTGATCGCACTCAGTGTCGGTTACGCCGCGCCGCCATCGCCGCGGCCAGCCGCAGCGCGGCGATGAGGCTGTCCGGCCGCGCCACGCCCTTCCCGGCGATGTCGAACGCGGTGCCGTGGTCGGGCGAGGTGCGGATAAACGGTAGCCCCAATGTCACATTTACCGCGCCGTCGAAATCGAGCGTCTTGATCGGGATCAGCGCCTGGTCGTGATACATGCACAGCGCCGCGTCGTAGCCGCGCCGCGCCGCGGCGTGGAACATCGTGTCGGCAGCCAGCGGGCCCTTGGCGTCGATCCCGGCGGCGCGCAGCTCGGTGACGGCCGGCGCCACGATGTCGATATCCTCGCGCCCCAACGCGCCGTTCTCGCCGGCATGCGGGTTGAGGCCCGCGATCGCGAGAACCGGCGCGGCGATGCCGAAATCTCGCCGCAACGCCGCATCGACGACCCGCCCGGCATGCACGATCGTGTCTGTGGTCAGCGCCGCGATCGCATCGCGCAGCGCCAGGTGGATCGTCACCGGCACAACGCGCAGCTCAGCCCCCGCCAGCATCATCACCGCCGGTTCTGTCGAGCCGGCCAGTTCGGCCAGGTATTCGGTGTGGCCGGGATGGTGAAACCCGGCGCGGTAGAGCGCGTCCTTGTTGATCGGATTGGTGACGAGCGCCGCGGCGCGGCCGGCTCGCACATCGGCAACTGCGGTCTCGATTGCACCCAGCACCAGCTTCGCGTCCGCCGCCGCCGGGTGCCCCGGCTTTGCCGCCGGCGAGCCGCCGATCGGCAATACCGGCAAGGCGTCGGCAAAGATCGAGGCGGAGAGATCGGGCTTGTCGATCTCCCGAAGCTTTATGTCCCAGCCGAGCGAGCGGGCGAGGCAGGTGAGGCGATCCGGGTCGTCGATCAGGTAGAAGGGCGGAACGCCCTCGCCGCGGCGCCGCCACGCCGCCAGGGCGATCTCGCCGCCGATCCCGGCCGGCTCGCCCATCGTCAAGGCGAGCGGGAGCGTCATGCCGCTAGACCCTCACATCGACATAGGCGGCGCGGCGCAGGTCGCGCAGATAGCGGCGCGACACCGTGTCGAGCTTCTGGCGCAGCAGCGACTCGAAGACTTCCTCGCGCGTCGGATCGCCGCTCTTGGCGGTCGCTTCTTCCTTCGAACAGACCATGATCACCCCGACCCCGCCGCGCTGAAGAATTGGTTCCGACACCTGATTGGCGCCCAATTTCGTGATCAGGTCGCGCAGTTGAGGGGCAATGTTGAGCGAGCTGACTTTGCCCTCGTTTGATGTCTTGGGTGCTTTCTGTTGGCCGAGCTTGAGCAGGTCGGCGCAGCTCTTGGCGCCGCGCACGCTTTGCGCGTCGGCCACCGCGGCGCGCTTTGCGGCGTCGTTGGCTTGGGGCGGAAGGGGGAAGACCACCTGCACAACGTCGTAGAGTGTCTCCTTTTGCGCGCTGCCGGTATTGCCATTGCGGCGGTCGAGGACCAGAAGCAGGTAGTAGCCGCTGTTGGTGCGGATCGGCGCCGACAATTCGCCTTGCTTGAGCGGCGCCACTGCGCTGGCCAGTTCGGACGGCAGCTGGTCGGGCCGCAGCCAGCCCATGTCGCCGCCGACCGCTGCGGTCGCGGATTGCGAGAATTGCTGCGCCACCGCCGAGAACCGCGCCCCCAGCTTTATCTGATCGATCAGCTTTTGCGCAATGTTGCGAACCTCTTGGTCCTGAGCCGGGTTGTCGACGGGCAGGAAGATCTCGGCGATCCGGCTTTGCGGATCGTTGGCGTGCTCCTTGAGGCGCTTGATCGCGTCGTCGACCTCTTCGTCGGTGATCTCGGTATTCTGCGCCGCCATTCGCCGCACCAGCTTCGCCCAAACGACCGACGCGGTGAGCTGACTGATCAACGAGCCGCGGTCGATGCCGCGCGATTTCAGAAATTCATTAAGCTGGCCCGGCTGCATACTGTTCTGCTTCTCGATCTGAGCCAGCGCCGTGTTGAGCTCGTCATCGGTGGCAACGACGTTCTGCCGCTTCGCCTCCTGCAGCTGGAGCTTTTCGTCGACGAGAGCGCGCAGCACCTGGCCGCCGATGCGCTGCCGCGTCTCTGCCGTATCGGGCAAGTTTGAGGAGAGCTCGACCATCTTCATCCGCGACACGAGGTCGAAGAGGGAAATGACATCGTCGTTGACGACCGCGGCGATGCGCATCTCGGGCGCAGGTTGATTGGTCGCTGGCGGCGGTGCGGGAGCGCGCTGGACGGCGGCGCGATGCGTCGCCGCCTCGATCGCCGGGTCGATCGCCAAAACCCCCGCGATCGCTATAAGCAAGGCGCAAGCTAGACGCGATAACGCCATTACCAAAAAACCTACCCTATAGCAGACGCGAGTTTACACGCCGCGGCACGGGCTGTCGCGGCGACGATTTGCCCGTGCTTATTGACCCGGGCTCACCGATAGCAAATTGCCGCCGATCTCGCCGATGTTCTTGAAGAGGATGCTGAACATCACCGTGTAGCCCGGCGTTACGTCGCCGTTGCGAATTGCCGACTGACTCCCGGTGGCGATGAAGGCCATGCATTCATCCTGGTAGATCGCCGATAGCGACGTCTGCAGGGCGGTGCTGTTTGCCTGCGGTGTCACAACGCCGTTGACGATATTGCTTGCGTTGGTGAGGTTGATCGTCTCACCGGCCGACAGAGACCAATATCGCGTAAGCTTTGCGTTTAAGCCGACGGTGAGTTGTTCGCGCTTGCCGTAAAGGATGGTGTTGCCGCTGCCGGGCACGGTGATCAACTGACCGGGCTGTTCGGCGGGGATCAAGAGGAAGCTGGCACCGAATCTAAGGTTCGCCGGACCCGCGCCTAAGGCCAGTTCCTGGCCGCGGTTGGCCAGCGACTCCTTGTCGAGACGGAAGCGGTAGATCAAGTCGAGGTACGAACTCGGGGCGAGCACCACTCGCCCGACGACGTCGGATAGTCGCTGGTCCATACCGCTGCCGGGCGGAACGAAGGGATTGGGCTCGGCGCGATAACTCTGGCCAATCAGCATCCGATAGCTGCCGCCGTTTTTGTCATAGGCACCGAGGTGCAGACCGTAATCGACTCGCTGGCCGGTATCGAGCAGGTCATAGCCTTGCAGTCGGTCGGCGCGGAACAGATCGGTATCGCGGAACTGATAACCGAGGCTGTCCTCGTTGGGGATCCGGTGGGTGTTACCCCCGTTTGGGCCAATGAATGTCGCGACGGTCGGCTGGATCATTAGATCGAACGGATCGCCATGCCGGACCACCGGGTAATCCCAGGTCAGGCCCATCTGCGGGAAAGCCCTGGAGGCAAAGAAATCGCTCGGCACATGTTGGGCCGGCGGCATGCCGTTTTGCGAGAAATAGGCGCTCGGCAGGTCGGGATTTGACAAGTTGCTGAGGCCGTTGATCGAGTACGCATCGCCGCGCAGGCTGACCTGGAATTTGTATTCGCTGCCGAGCCCATCGCGGAACATCCGGTCCCAACTCGCTGTCCCGGACAGCCGCCGCGTCTGGGTGCCGGCCTCGCGGGCGATGTCGAGGAGATTGGCATTGAACCTCAACGTGCCGCCGATGCTGTCCGGCTTGAACTGCCAATCCCGGTTGATCACCGGCAGCACGATGGGCTGCGTGGAATCGCCCAATCCCGGGGTGAGCGGTTGGAAAACATAAGTATTGACGTCGAGCGAGCCGTTATCGGGAAAGCCTTCGAGATAGGCACGGCTGATCTCCGTCCCGAGGATCGGAGAGGGGAAGCTAAAGCGAAGCAGGTAAGTCTGGTCGGAAACACGCTGCAGGCTGAACCCGGCGCGGTAGATATCGTCGATATCCCAAATTCCGGCCTCGCTCACATGCCAGCGCCAATCGTCTTTGATGGTCGGATCAGCCGCGAAGCCGATATTGCTATAGTCGATGCTGGCGATGCCGTTGAACTCGCCATTCGAAAAGCGCTGGCGATATTCCGCCGCGATGTCCTGACCCGCTTCGGTCGTGAACCGCGGGTATATCGTCATGTCAGCGCTGGGTCCCAGGGTTTGGTAGTACGGGATCCCGACGTGGAACCCGAGACTGGTGGAGTTCCCAAACGATGGCGTCAAGAACCCGCTCGCGCGCTTTACCGAGGGGTCCGGCGTCACGATGTAGGGCGTGTAGAAGACCGGCCAACCTTCGATCTCCATCACCGCGTCGCGGAACTCGAGTTTCTGTAGGTCTTTATCGTCGGTGACTTGACTCGCCTTTAGCTGCCAGACGGGAGGCTTCGACGGATCGCTTGCGCACAAATCGCATGGCGAATAGACGACCTTACGCAGGTCGAGGTGATTGGCGTTCGTACGTCGCGCCGCGTTCGCTACGAGCCGCGACCGGTCGTTCAACAGCACGCGGACGTCGTGCGCGAACGCATTGGTCATCGAATCGCGCAGTTCCATGTAGTCGGCGAAGATGACCTGGCCGTCATCGGTCATCAGGCTGATATGGCCGGAAGCCGTTACCGTATCGCTGCGCTGGTTGTAGCTAACGACGTCAGCCAGGAGGATTTGTGTGCCTTGGGAGATCTCGACATGTCCCTTGGCGATGGTCAGGGAATGTTCTTCGTCGTACTCGACCTCATCTGCCTGGAAGCTCATCGGTGCGCCGGCACCCGTCTGCGATGCGCCCTCGGCACGGGCGGTGGTGGTGCCGGTCAGCCACAGGCAAAGCAGCACGGCAGCCGTCAGGCGTAGTACCTGTCCGGCCGCGCGCTTGCGTCCTGATCGGCGAAGCTCCCTCATCGCGCCTGAACCGATTTCCCACCAACCCCTGGTTTGTCACCCAGCAATATCGCCTGTATTCGGCCGCGTCACCCGTCTTCAAGATGGAGGAGCATGGAAACCCCAAAGATCATTGCGATACCGGTCGGCGTCCACGCAGCGAGAGGCACCGGCAATTTCGCCGATAATCCAAGGGCAAAGACGATGTTCGAAACGAAATAGAGGATAAAGCCGGCGGCGATGCCGCCAATGATCATCAGGGTTACGCCGCCGCGCCGCTGCATCCGCAGGCTGAACGTCGCGGCTACCAACACCATCGCGGCGAACAAGAAGGGTCGAGCGAGCAGGATGTTGAACTGCAGCCGGTGACGCTGTGCCGAAAACCCCGACTTCTCGAGCAGCGAGATGAACCCGGGCAGGGACCAAAACGACATCGTGTCCGGGGAGGCGAGGCTCTCTTCTATCCGGCGCGTGGTAAATTTGGTCGGCAACCGCATTTCCGGCACCGGCTCGGACAGGTCGCTGTTCTCCCAACGCTCGGCGTCGGCGATGACCCATACGCCGTCGTCGAGTTGCGCTCGCTTCGCCTCGATCCGCGACGTGAACTGGTGCTGTTGGTTGAGATAGAAGAGCGTGACCTCGCCCAGCAGCAATTCCGGTCCGGCAAGCCGGTTGCCGTGGATGATCACCTGGCCGCCGCCCGGTTCGCCTTGCCGCAGCCATAGCCCCGAATTCGAAAGCGCCATCTGATCGCCGGTCTGGCGCAAGAACTGGCCCTCGAGCTGCTCGTAGGTGGCCTGCATCGATGCGGCGATCGGGTTGAAGACCGCTACCGCCAGGAGGCCGACGAAAAGCGCTACAAGCACTGCCGGGGCAAGGAATTGCCACACCGACTGGCCTGCCGCGCGGGCGATGATCAGTTCGTTGCTGCGGGTGAGCCGCCAGAAAGCCAACATCGTTCCGAATAGCACGGCGAACGGCATCACCTCCTGTGCGGTGTGGGGCAGTTTCAACGCCGCCATCTCAAGCAGCACGCCGAGAGTAACCCCGGCTTTTGTCGCGCCGCGCCGCAATAGCTCAATGTAGTCGAGCAGAAAGCTGATGCTGAGCATCGTCCCATAGACGCCGCAGAACCAGGTGAAGAACTGGCGCGCGATATAAAACGAGAGGGTCTTGGCCAGCAGCATTGACGGGCGTCTCCTCGCCGTCGCGCGTGACTATCGCGCCGTAGCGGCAGCCATTGGCACCCGCCAGAATTTGAAGCTTATTCCACGGTGCAAGAGGATTCCAAGTCCAACCACGAATGGCAGGAGATCGACGATGTAAGTGAGTGCGATCGCTATTGGATAACGTCCAGCCAAATTCTTGACCGCGAGGTCTGTCGTCTGGAACGCCAGCGCGCTGCTGATCGCAATCAATACGCGTCTCAACTGGCCACGCCGGTTGAATTCACCAGGCAGGAGGCAGGCGAGCGGTATCATCGCGAAACTGAACACGGTCAACGGGACGGTGAGCCGCTGGTTGAACTCGATGAGGTAGCCGTACTGGGCTGCCGGATCGAGGTCCGCCGGCGGGGAAAGCAATTCGCCGAGAAATCGCTCCTGGGGTTCGCGGAGATGTTCCTCGTTCGTGTCGTGCAGCGTGTCGAGATCGAGCACATACCGAGTGAACGTGAGAACGTTCAGTTTGCCTGCATCGCGGTCGTATTGCTGGCGGTTGCCGTTGACCATGATGATCCGTGAAGAGCCGCCAGCATCTGCGAAGGCGCCGCGTTCGGCGACCAGTGTCACCGGGTGCCGCGGATCGCGCTCGTCGTCGATCAGAAGCCCGTTCACCTCGCCGCGGTTATTGCGGGAGCCGATATAAATCGTCAGCTTTTCCGAGATCGTTGTGAACGCGCCTTCCTGCAACAGACTCGAGACAAACCGGTTGCGAATCTCGAACTGTAGTTCCTTGAATTCGCGGTTTGCCGCCGGCAGGAAATAGACCGACAACGTCATCAGAAAAAGAAACGCGATGCCGCTGAGCGCCAAGATCGGCTTGGCGAAGCCGTAGGGGCTCAAACCTGCCGCGCGCATCACCACCAGCTCGCTTTCGGTTGTTAGCCGGTTGAAGACGAAGAGCACCGCGATGAACGCGCCGATCGGCACGACGATGTTAAGAAAGCGCGGCAAGATTAGCAGCACCAGATAGAGAAACATTTCCGCGGATAGGCCGCGGTTGATGATCAGATCGACTAGCCTAAGCGATTGAGCGAGCCAAACCGCCGCTGTCAACGCTCCGGTCACCAGCAGCATCACATTGAAGGACTGCCTCAAAATGTAACGGCTAAGTGAATTCATCGATCAGCTATTGCCATCGTCGCGTCGTTGCATCCAGAACGAGCTGCCCGGGGGCAATCGGCTGCGCCGGGAAAGCCAGTAGACCGGCAGTAGCGGCTGCCAGCCGGAACCGCCCAGCAACAGAGCCGCCAAAACATATTGCTCGTTGTAGCCCCGCGCGGTGAACAGCGAAGGGTACTCGTATGGCAGCATTATGTCGTGCACATGGACGACGACCCCGGGCTTCACCCTGGGTAGCACCTCGAGAAACAGGAAGGGGACATCGGTGCCGTTGAACGCGTGATGCGAGCCGTCGATGAAGAGTATATCGCCCGCCCTGAGTTCACCGGGGATGTCGACGCCGCAATCGAGCACCGAACGGCGGACCACCACGTCGGCGGCCTCGTCGATCGATCGGCGCGGTTCGGGGTCGATGCAGATGATATGAAGATCAAGCTCCGCGTCGCGTGCGGCTTGGCGAAAGATCAGCGTGCTGTGGCCGCTGCCAATTTCGATCAGGCGCCGGGGGCGTTGATGTTGCAGCATCGCGTAGGCGGCGAATGCGTCGCATCCGGTGAAATGGCCGTTTTCCGCGAGCGGCCCTAGGGCTTGCGGCGCGCGTTCAAGACCCGGGCCCAGCGCCTCTATCATTCGGTCGATTTCCGGCTCTGCCCGTTCGAGAACCTGCAGCACCGGAGCCATGACGTAGCCTTCATTGCGCGGCTGAATCACGTCGTCGGACGACCATTTGATCAGCAGATAGTCATTGCGGCCCGCAGCGAGCTTGCGGATCGCCTTGAGGCGCGTAGGCCAGCTAAGCGCTGGCGGGGCCACTGTCCGCCGCCGCGGTCGAGTCACGCCCGCACCCTGCCCGGCGTCATGTGACGGGATGGCTGGTTTTCGCCTGGAGCAAAGTCGGCAACCGGAGACATGATCTTGTCTAGCGCGAATTGCACCCGCGCGAAAACAGTTCCAGCGCCGGTCGCCGAGCACACCTCCGCCATTGACACCCGGTTGCGCAGCCTCTATCGCGGCGCTGAGGCTCCGTTCTACGGCATCACAACTGCCTTGCGGCGCCGGACCAGTGTCGAGTTAGCGCCATGAAAATCAATTTCGCCGAGTTCGAGCCGCCGCGTTCCGGCGCCGTCGCGGTCGGGGTCTGGGAAGAGGGCGCTTTGAGCCCTTCGGCGCGTCAGCTTGACGAGGCAAGCGGAGGGGCGATCGCCCGCGCTCTCGCCGCGTCGCCGCGTTTCCGCGGCAAACGCAGTGAAATCGTGCCGGTGGTCGGTCCGGCCAATCTCGGTGTCGACCGCATTGCTATTGTGGGCCTCGGCAAGCCCGATGCGTTTGATCAGCGTGCGGCCGAGGACATCGGCGGCGCGCTCGTTGCCCACCTGAACAGCGTCGGGGCGAACGAGGCCGCCATCGGCCTCGATGTTGGTGATGCCGCATCGATAAAAGCCGCGGACGCCGCGGCGCACCTCGCGCTTGGCGCCGCGCTGCGCGCCTACCGTTTCGACAAATACCGCACGACGGAGCGCCCGGAGCGCAAGCCGACGCTCACGGCGCTCACCATCTCCGGTCTGGCTCCGACTGCCGCCCGACGCGCTTACAAGGATTTGGCTGCCGCTGCCGCGGCGGTGGCGTTCACCCGCGACCTCGTCTCCGAGCCGGCCAATATCATCTATCCCGAGACCCTGGCCGAGCAGGCGGTTGGCCTGTCCGCGCTCGGGCTCGATGTCGAGGTGCTCGATGAAGGCCGCATGGCCGAGCTCGGGATGCATGCGATCCTCGGTGTTGCTCAGGGCAGCGTGCGGCCACCAAGGCTCGTGGTCATGCGCTGGAACGGCGGCGCCGAGGGCGAGCCGCCGCTCGCCTTTGTCGGCAAGGGCGTGACGTTCGACACCGGCGGCATCTCGATCAAGCCCGCCGCCGGCATGGGCGAGATGAAATGGGACATGGCCGGCGCCGGAGTGGTTATCGGGCTGATGCGGCTCCTCGCCGCGCGTACCGCCAAGGTCAACGCGGTCGGGGTGGTGGGGCTGGTCGAGAACATGCCCTCGGGCTCGGCGCAGCGCCCCGGCGACATCGTCAAGTCGATGTCGGGGCAGACGATCGAGGTGCTGAACACCGACGCCGAGGGTCGGCTCGTGCTCGCCGACGCGCTGTGGTACTGCCAGGATCGCTTCAAGCCGGCGCTGATGATCGACCTGGCGACCCTGACCGGTGCGATCATCGTCGCGCTCGGCCACGATCACGCCGGACTCTTCGCCAACAACGACGAGCTCGCCGATCGCCTCATCGCCGCTGGCAAGGCGGTCGGCGAGAAATTGTGGCGCCTGCCGCTCGACGATACCTATAACCGGGCGATCGACAGCGATGCCGCCGACGTCAAGAACATCGCCGGCGACCGCGCCGCCGGCAGCATTATCGGCGCGCAATTCGTCCAGCGCTTCGTCAACAAGGTGCCGTGGGCGCATCTCGACATCGCCGGGGTCGCCTGGTCGAAAAAGGACGCGCCCACCGTGCCCAAGGGGGCGACCGCCTTTGGCGTCCGCCTGCTCAACCGCTTCGTCAGCGAGTATTACGAGAAAGGCTGAGCCAAGCCGCAAGGGAATCGAGATGGCCGAGATCGGCTTCTACCACCTGCTGTCGACGCCGCTGGAGCGTGCCTTGCCTCGCCTGCTCGAGCGCGCGGTGGGGCAGGGGCACCGCGTCGTCATCCAGGCCGGCTCACCCGAGCGCGTCGAGCATCTGAACGCGCTGCTGTGGACCTATGACGAGGCGGGATTCCTGGCGCACGGCTCGGCGCGCGACGGCAACGCCGGGGCGCAGCCGATCTGGCTGACCCACCAGGCGGAAAACCCAAACAGCGCCTCGATCCTCTTCCTCGTCGACGGCGTTGAGGCCGAGGACCTCACCGGCTTTGCCCGCTGCATCGACATGTTCGACGGCAACGCGCCGGAAGCGGTCGAGGCGGCGCGCAACCGCTGGCGCACCGCCGGGGCCGCCGGGCATACACTCACCTATTGGCAGCAGACCGAGAAGGGCTGGGAGAAGAAGGCTTAGGCCGTGTACTCATAAATGACGTGGGGGCTGGACCGCTCTCGACCCTAAGCTGTCATTCGCGGCGCCTGGCGATTTTCGCTGTGGTGCCTGGCGGTTATCTGTCGCAGATCATGGCACGCCAACCCCGGTGATGATCCGCCTCGGCTCCTGCTATCATGATCGCGAGAGGGAGGACCCGGGGATGGGCGCCACTCGGAAATACGTCGTCATCGACCCCGCCACCGGCAAAATCGATCGCCGCATCTTTAGCGAGCAGGCGATCTACGACGTCGAGATGGAGAAGATCTTCGGGCGCGCCTGGCTGATGATCGGGCATGAGAGCCTGGTGCCAGCCGCCGACGATTTCTTCCACACCTACATGGGCGAAGACCCGGTCATCCTGACCCGCGACGGGGAGGGCCGGCTCCACGCGCTCCTCAACATGTGCCGCCACCGCGGCAACCGCGTGGTGCGCTGCGACGACGGCAACGCCAAGCGCTTTATGTGCACCTATCACGGCTGGACCTACCGCAACGACGGCGCGCTCGAGTACGTCCCCGGGGAGTCCGAGGCCTATTACGACGCGCTCGACAGGCCATCGCTCGGCCTGATCGAGGCCCGCGTCGAGACCTACGCGGGAATCGTCTTCGCGACCTGGGCCAAGGATGCCCCGAGCCTCGAAGCCTATCTGGGCGACGCGCGCTGGTATCTGGACACCGTGTTCAATCGGCGGGATTGCGGCATGCAGGCCCTCGGCCCGATGAAATGGCTCGAGCCCGTCAATTGGAAGACGTTGGTGGACAATTGCTCGGACAACTATCACGTCCCCACCAGCCATCTCTCCAGCGCCCGGGTCCAGACCCGCTATCTCGGCCGGCCGCCGCTGTCCCACGAGGACCAGTTCGCGAGCCCCAACAAGCACGCCTTTGTCAACGGGCACTCGATCACCTTCCGCGACGCGGATGACAACGTGCCCCGCTACGTGCATGGCGTGTCGAGCGAGACGTTCTCGCTGTTCCAGGAGTACCACGACGCCACGATGCAAGAGGTCGAGCGGCGGCTCGGCACGCTCCGCGCGCGCCGGGTGCAGCTCGGCAACCATTCCATCTTCCCGAACGGGATCCTCGGACTCCGGCTGGCCCTGCCCCGTGGCCCGCTCAAGACCGAGTTCTGGCACTTCGTGCTGCTGGACCGGGATATGCCCGAGGAGTTGAAGCGCGTGATCCGCATCGGCAGCCAAGCCAACAACGGCGCCGCGGGCATGTTCGAGCAGGACGACGTCGACAACTGGCGTCAGGTGACCGCCGCGAGCACCAGCCGCTTCGGGCGCCAGCACCCCCAAGATTTGTCGATGGGCTTGGGGCACGCGGGGCCGCATGCGGATTATCCAGGGCTCGTCTCCGAGCGGTACATCTCGGAGAACAACCAGCGCCTCTTCTATAGGCGCTGGGAAGAGTTCATGAACGCGCGGAGCTGGGCCGACATCCCGCTCGATCCGATCAAGGCCGGCTTCGACGGCACCGCGACCATGCAGGGCTAGCGGGCGGCGATCCGGTGAAGACAAAGCGCGCGCGGGCCGCGGCCCGCCCGGTGGCGCTGCCACCGCCGCAGGCGCTGTGGTTCGAGCTGATGCAATTCTACATCCGCGAGGCCTGGTTGCTCGACGAGCGCCGGCTCAAGGAGTGGCTCGATCTCTTCACCGACGATGTCCTCTACTTCATGCCGCGGCGCAAGAACGTGCCGCGACGGGAATTGCAGCGCGAGCTGACGCCGCTTGGCGACCTGGCGATCCTCGAGGAGGACAAGCGCTATCTCGAGATGCGGGTGGCGCGGCTCGAGACAGGCATGGCCTGGGCCGAGGATCCGCCGTCGCGCACCCGTCACCTGATCGGCAATCTCAAGGCGGCGCCGTTGGAGAACGGCGAGGTCGAGGCCAGGACTGCGTTTCTGGTGTACCGCTCCCACCTGGAGACGGATCATCAGCTTCTCTCCGGTTGCCGCGACGATGTGCTACGCAAAGTGAACGGCGCGTGGAAGGTAGCGAGGCGCACGATCGTCCTTGACGCCAACGTCCTCCTCGACAAGAACCTCAGCGTGTTCCTTTAGCCGTCCCGCTCAATACCCCCGCAGGAACGCGAGGACCTGCGCGGTCCACTCGGCCGGCTTTTCGAACGGCGGCCAGTGCCCGCAATTGTTGAGCAGCACGAGGCGCGAGTCGGCAATGTGATTGAGGATCGCGATGCTGACCTCAAACGGCACCATCCGGTCGTAGCGCCCGTGGATCAACAGGACCGGCGCCTGGATGCCGGCGAGGTCCGGGGTGTAGTCGTGCGGCGTGCTCACCGATTGCGCGCGCGCCTCCATGAACTCGGGCGACCAGGTGTGCGCGCGGTGGATGTAGTCGACCAGCTCATCGCTCACCAGGGTCGCATCGTCGATGTGCACGCGCAGATAGCGCCGGATGTTCTCTGGGCTCGGGTCGGCGATGGCCTGACTGGTGGCCCGGCTGCCCTCCGAGGGGCGATTGGCCATCAAATAGCGGTCGCCGCCGGTGCCGATATGCGATCCGCCCATGACGAATTTTAGCACCCGCTCGGGGTAGCTGATCGCCGCCACCATCGCCGACTGCCCGCCCTGCGAATTGCCGACCCAGCGCGCCTGCTCGATGCCGAGGGCGTCGAGCAGGGCGACCGCGGTGCGCGCCTGGAGCGCGTGGACTCCCTCGCGGTAGACGATGGGGCCGGTCTTCGAAAAGTTCGGCATGTCCATCAGGATGCAGCGGTAATGCTGCGACAGTTCGCCGATCGCCTTGTGAAACGTGATCCACGCGGTGGTGCCGGGGCCATACGAGTGGAGAAACAGCACCGGCTCGCCAGCGCCTACCTCGTGGTAGTGCACGTTCATGCCGCCTGGCATGCCGCCCACCGCGATGGTCTTGCTGGTTCCCGCCTCGGTGAGACCATTCGACGCGATGAAGGGCATCTCTTTTCCCCGCCGCAGACGCTTTATGAGTGCACGACCTCGGACCTGCGGCCGATCAGGTGCAGCGCCCGGCATAGACGATGTCGCCACCGTTGCTAAATTGCGGCCCGGCTTTGGTCGGCGGGTTGGGGATGAAGCGGCGGGTATCGACGACAAACCCGCTGGCGCACATCGCATGTGCCTTCAGCGCCTGCGCCAACCAGTCGCGGCGGATGCGCTCGGCCACACCGTCATCGTTCTCGGTCATTACGGTGCTGGTGCTCGCGCTGTAGAGGAAGCTGTCGGGTCCGGTCGCCGTGAAGCCCTCATTCCGGTCGGTGCCGACGCAGGCGGCAAGCGGGATCAGACAAAGCAGGAAGAGCGCGCGCATCGGCCAGGGTCTCCCGAGCTGGACCTCCTTCTAATCCCCGATTCCGTGCGTGGGAGCAAGTACCGGCAATGGCGGCGCGCGGCACGCTTCGTTATAACCGCTCCCAATTGGCGCTGACGGGGCGAGGTTCGCGTGAGGGCAATTGGCCTCCGGAAGACAATCTGCCTCGTTGTGGCCCTGTTGTTGCTTTCGCTGGCGGGGCTTGCCGCCCAGGGCGATACGCCTGGCAACTCGAATCCGCCCGCACCCGACGCCAAGCCGCCCGCTCTGCCGCCCCCGCAACACGTTGAGACCAACCACACGATCCAGCTCGGCCAGCGCAAGCTCGATTACCGAGCGATCGCCGAAACGATCGCCTTGACCGATGCCAAGGGGACGCAGACGGCATCGGTGTTCACGATCTCCTATCTCGCCGATCCAGCACCGGGACAGTCTCGGCCGGTCGCGTTCTTCTTCAACGGCGGTCCGGGCGCGGCGGCGGTGTTCCTGCATCTCGGAACGGCCGGCCCGCGGATCATGGCGCCCGATCCGAGCGGCGCCGTGCCGGGCCCGCCGGTGCGGCTGATCGACAACCCATCGACTTGGCTGGATTTCACCGACCTGGTCTTCGTTGATCCGGTCGGCACCGGGTTCAGCCGCGGCGAGGGCAAAGACGACAACCCTGGTAAGCCGTTCTGGAATGTGAAGTCCGATATCGAATCGCTCGATTCGGTCGTGCGGCTATGGTTGACCAAGCACCAGCGCTGGGGCGATCCGATTTATCTCGTCGGCGAAAGTTATGGTGGGTTCCGCGTTGGGGCGATGGCGAAGAGCCTGGCGCGCGACGAGGGCATCGTCGTCAACGGCGTGGTGATGATTTCACCGGCGCTCGACTCGATCTTTATCAACCCGGACGTCGGCACCCTGGCCGCGGCGTCGGCGATCCTGCCGAGCTTCGCCGCTACGGCGGCGTCGTTGGCCGGCAACTCTGCTTTCGACCCGGTGCCGGTCGAACGGTTTGCTCTGTCCGATTACCTGGTCGGTCTCGCCACGATGAAAGGCGTGCCGCCGCCTGGCGACCCGTTTATCGCCAAGGTTGCCGGCCTGATCGGGCTGCCGGTCGATATCGTCAGGCGCGAGCGCGGCTGGGTATCGAATTCGGTGTTTGCGCACGAATTGCGCCGGGATCAGAACCAGGTCTTGAGCCTCTACGACGCGACGATCACCCGGCCGTCCCCGGCCAACCCCTGGGATCCGACTGCGGGCGACCCGATCCTCGACAATTCGATCGCCGCCTTTACCGCCGCCTTCAACGCTTATGCGCCGGAAGGGCTTGGCTACCACAGCGACCTGCAATATCGCACACTGCCGCGCAGCGTTTCGCACCAGTGGAATTTCGACGGGTCGCGCGAGGGCGAGGACGGGCTCGGCCTCGCGCTCTCTGGCCTGCAAACCACCTTGCTCGACTATCCCAACACCAAGGTGTTGATCGCCAACGGTCGGTATGATCTCGTGACCCCGTATTTGTCGTCGCGCTGGCTGGTCGATCAGCTGGCGATCCCGCAAGCAACACGCGATGCGATCCGGCTTAAGGTCTATGAGGGCGGCCACATGATGTATCTCCGGTCGCAATCGCGCGCGGCGCTGGCCGCCGACGTGGCGGCGCTCTTCGCCGCTCACTAGCGCCGCCGTCTCGCCGTCGGTCGCCGAACCGATTGCATCAGCCCGTCGAGCGCGGCGAGGAGCGCGTCGGCGGCTTGCGGTCCGGCCTCGATGTGGCGTAGCGCGAGGGCCGTGGCTTCCGCCGTCGACAGCGCCTCGCGGCGCGGTTCGCGGCGCAATCGGCCGAGCCGGGCCGGGTGCGGCGGGTTGAGCACGATACGGTGCAGCTTCAGCAGCCAAGGGTTACGCCACCATAGCGTCTTTGCCTGGCTCCAGGTGCCGTCGAGGATGATGATGCCGCGCAGCCCGCTGAGCACCGCGCGCGGATCGCCAATGGGTTCGCCATTCTGGCCGAGTACGCTGAGCTCCCGCCGCTCTGCCGCCGCCGGCCACGCGGCGCCGAGATGTAGCACGGCCCAGCGCCTGGGCTCGGCTGGCCCGCCATAGGCCCGAGCCAGCCCCGGCCATGACAACCCGATGACCAACTTCGCCTGGCGCAAGGTCGCAGTGACGAGCGTCGCGGTCGACAACGCCTCGCGCTGCTCGTGCGGATGCTGAAGGATCAGCACAAAGACCCGGTTGTCGATCGGCTCGGTCATGACTGCACTATACAGGCAGCGGGCCGATTTCCTTTTTTGCTTGGACGCGTCGGGATATCCTTCGTCCAACAATGCGTCCCGGCAACCGCCAGCTTCTCATCTCGCTCATCGTCGCCTGCGCCATGTTCATGCAGAACATGGATTCGACGATCATCGCGACGGCCCTGCCGGTGATCGCTCGCTCGCTCGGCGAGAGCCCGCTGCGCCTCAACGTCGCGATCACCTGTTATCTGTTAAGCCTCGCCGTGTTCGTGCCGATCAGCGGTTGGACTGCCGACCGCTTCGGGGCGCGGCGGGTATTCAGCGCTGCAATCGCCGTATTCATGCTCGGCTCGATCGGCTGCGGCTTGTCGCAGACCCTGCCGCTTTTGGTGCTCTCGCGCATCGTGCAGGGCATGGGTGGAGCGATGATGGTGCCGGTTGGTCGGCTGGTGCTGCTCAAAACCGTACCGCGCTCCGAGCTGGTGCGGGCGATGTCCTATGTCAGCCTGCCGGCGCTGTTGGGTCCGGTGACCGGGCCGCCGCTCGGCGGGTTTATCGCGACCTACGGCTCGTGGCGCTGGATCTTCTTCATCAACATCCCGATCGGGCTGATCGGCATCGCTCTCGTCAATCTGTTCATCGAGGATTTTCGCGAGACCGGCCGGCGCCCGTTCGACTTCCGCGGGTTCGTGTTGACCGGGATCGGCCTGGCGGCCCTGGCCCTCGGCTTCGAGACAATCGGGCGAGGCGCGTTGCCGGCGGCGGTGACGGTTGGCCTCCTTGCCGGCGGTTTCCTCTGCCTGGTGCTCTACATCCGCCATGCCAAACGGGTCGAGTTCCCGGTCATCGATCTCGCGCTGATGCGCATCCCGACCTATGCCGCGGCGACGATCGGCGGGTTTCTCTTCCGTATGGGGCTGGGGGCACTGCCATTCCTGCTGCCGCTGATGTTGCAAGTCGGGTTCGGTCTTTCCGCGCTCAATTCGGGGCTCTTGACCTTCGCCAGTGCCGCCGGCGCGATGACCATGAAGATCGGCGTCAACACCATCATTCGCGCCTTGGGGTTCCGCGTGGTGCTGGTCGGCAATGCGGTGATCAGCACCGGGTTCCTCTTTGTCTACGCCTTCTTCCAGCCCTCGACGCCGCACATGGTGATCTTCATCGCGCTGCTCGCCGGGGGGTTCTTCCGCTCGCTGCAGATGACCAGCATCAACTCGCTGAGCTACGCCGACGTGCCGGGCCCGATGCTGAGCCGCGCCACCAGCCTCACCAGCATGTGCCAGCAATTGTCGCAGACCGCCGGGGTCGCGACCGGCGCGCTGCTGCTCTACCTGCTGCTGGCGGCGCGCGGCGAGACGCAACTGACGCCGCTCGACTTCTCGCTCGCTTTCGCCGGGGTTGGGATCGTCGGCATGCTGTCGGTGCCGTTTTTCCTGCGCATGTCGCCCGATGCCGGCGCCGAGGTCAGCGGGCGCCGCAAGCTGGTGGAATCTTGATGCCTCACCTCCGGCTCCTCGCCTGGAATATCCGGCAGGGCGGCGGCTCGCGCCTGCCGGCGATCGCCGAGGCGCTCATGCGCCACGACGCCGATGTGCTGGTCCTCTCCGAATATCGTGGCGGCGACTCGGCGCTGCGCCTGCGCGAGACGCTGGCGCGGCTCGGCTATCCGCATGTCACGACGCCGCTGCCGCCGCCGGGCAAGAGCGGCGTGCTGGTGGCCGCGCGCCGCCGCTTTCGCGCCCACGCGGCGCTCAGCGACGCGCTGCCGGAGCCGTATCGGCTGGTGCATGTCGAGATCGGCAGGCTGTCGTTGTGCGGCGTCTACATGCCGAACCTGCTGGCGAAAGTGCCGTATTGGGAAGCCGTGGTCGCTAGCCTGGCAACAAAGATCGATAGTCACGCGCTGGCGATCGGTGATTTCAACACCTGCCGCGCCTATGTCGACGAGCCTGGCGCGATCGACCGCTGCGCCCATTTTATGGATCGCGTCGCGGAGCTTGGCTTTTGCGATCTATGGCGTCAGCGCTATCCGGACGGCCGTGAATTCTCCTGGTACAGCCATCGCGGCAACGGTTTTCGCATCGACCACGCCTTCCTGTCGCCGGCGCTGGCGCGTCGGGCCGGGCCGATCCGCTATTCGCATGACGAGCGTCTCAGCGGTCTGTCCGACCACTCGCCGCTGCTGCTCGAATTACGGCGTTAAGGGCTTAGCGCTTTAGGACTTCAGGAGGGATGTCGTCGCGCCAATTGCGGCCGGTATTCCAGCCCCAGGGACGGATCGCGTTGCGCTTTTCGATCAGCTTTTCGATCTCGGCGTCGATTTCCCACTCCGGCCGGTCGCCGTTGGCCTTGGCCAGATAGAGCGCGTAGAGCTGGTCCCAGATGACCGTCAGTTGGGCGTTCTGCTCGTCGGTGAACGGGGGGAAGAACGCTGCGGCCTCTGACATGCCGGCTCCGTCGGTTGCGTGGCGCTAACGAGCGCAACCTATGGGGAGCCGGTTAGCAGCCTGTTAACGTGAAGACCTATTTACCATCCGCGGCAACCGCTTCGACAACGCTGCCGAGCTGGCGCCGGATCAGCCGCGCGTAGAGCCCGTTGCGCGCGATGAGCGCGGCGTGGCTGCCGGTTTCGATCACATGCCCATGGTCGAGCACGACAAGCAGATCGGCGTTGCGCACGGTCGAGAGCCGGTGGGCGATGACGATGGTCGTGCGATCGCGCATCAATGCATCGAGCGCGTTGCGCACCTGCGCCTCGCTCACCGCGTCGAGATGCGACGTCGCCTCGTCGAGCACCAAGGTCGGCGCGTTCTTCAAGAAGGCGCGGGCGATCGCCACCCGTTGGCGCTGGCCGCCCGAGAGTTGCACGCCGCGCTCGCCGACCCGTGTGTCGAGCCCCTCGGGCAATGACATGACGAACTCGGCCAAGGCCGCCTGGTCGAGCGCCCGATAGATCGCCTTCTCGTCGGCGTCGGGGCGGGCGAGGGCGACGTTGGCCCTCAGGCTGTCGTTGAAGAGATAGGTGTCCTGTGAGACCAGCGAGACGCGGCCGCGCAGATGGTCGAGCTCAAAATCCTTGAGATCGATGCCGTCGATCAGGATATGCCCGGCGCTTGGATCCCAAAACCGCAGCAGCAAGTTCGCCAGTGTCGTCTTGCCCGCGCCGGATGGGCCGACGATCGCCACTGTCGCTCCAGCGGGGATGTCGAGCGTGACGCCGTCGAGCGCCGGTCGCCGCGCGCCCGGATAGGTGAAGCCGACCCCGTCGAAGTGGATCGTCGAACCGCCAATCGGCGCCGGCGGCCGTTCGACGCCGTCGACTACTGCCGGCTTCTCGTGATGCACGGCGAAAAGCCGCCGCGTCGAGGCGATGGTATCGGCGAGCTGGCGGCTGACTTGGGCGATCTCCGAGATGGGCAGAAACGACGACAGCGACAAGAGGATCAGCAAGGGCAGGATGGTTGCCGCAAGCTGACCCTCGGCGACGAGAAACGCTCCGACGATCGCCACCATGAGCCCGCCGATCCCAGTGCAGATCTCGAGCTGCGCGGTCTGCGCCGACAAATCGTGAAGCAATTGCAGCCGGACTTCCTGATAGCTCTCCACCACCTCCATAAAGCCCTGCCGCCGCCGTCCGACCGCCTGAAACGCGACGAGGTCGGAAAGCCCCTGGATGGTCTCGGTGACATAGCCGCTGAGCAGGCCAAGCCGGTCGCGCGCCACCGCGCCGAGGCGGTCGATCTTCGCTCGCATCACCCACGGTGCCAGGGCCGCGTAGAGGATGAAGGGTAGGATCGCCAGCGCGATCGGCCAGGCGACGACGGCCAGCGTCAGCACCACGGTCGCTGGCACCAGGATCGCCACCAGCGCCGGCGCGACGGTATGCGCGAAAAAGTACTCGATCGTCTCGATGTCCTGCGCGGCCAGCGAGATTAGATCGCCTGAACGCCGCCGCACGAGATAGGCCGGCGCCAGCGTGTCGAGCTTGCGAAACAGATCGATCCGCATCTCGGCGAGCAGCCGGTAGGCGATGTCATGCGCCTTCCACGACTCGATCCAGTGCAGGATGCCGGCGAGGGGGGCCAACACCCCGAGCAGGATCAGCAGATAACCATAGGAGCCTCGGGTCTTGACCGCGGCGACCGCAAGTGCGCCGACGATGCCGACGCCGATAAACGCGGCGACCCGGCTGATCCCCGAGCCGACGACGATGGCGAACTGCCGCCGCCACGGCGCGATGGTCTGCGTCAAGGTCGCCAGGGTCGCCACCCAGCCGACCTGCGCCGCGGCGGCCGCGGTCGCTGCCGGCGCCTCCTCGCCGTAATCGGCCGACTCCGCCGAAGCGGCACCCATAATCGCAGGCTCGTCGATGATGACATTGTCATCGCCGCGCTCTTCGGCCTGCGCGCCCATCAATCGGCGATAGGGTCCGTCGCGGCGGATCAGCTCGGCGTGGCTGCCTTCCTCGACAATTTTGCCCTGGTCGAGCACCAGGATGCGGTCGGCGCCGATGACGCTCGACAACCGGTGCGCCAGGATCAGCGTGGTGCGGCCAGCCGCGAGCCGGTCGATCGCCTGTTGGATGACCGCCTCGTTCTCGGCATCGACCGATGACAGAGCCTCGTCGAGGATTAGGATCGGTGCGTCGCGCAGCAGCGCCCGGGCGATCGCCAGGCGTTGGCGCTGCCCGCCGGAGAGGTTGACGCCGCGCTCGCCGAGCATCGTCTCGTAGCCCTGCGGCAGCGCCATGATGAACTCGTGCGCGTTGGCGTCGTGCGCGGCGGCTTCGAGTTCGGCTTGGCTGGCGTCGGGCCGCCCCAGCCGCAGGTTTTCTTCGACCGTGCCGTGGAACAAATAGGTGTCCTGGTGGACCACCGCGATCTGCGCGCGCACGGTCTCGGGGTCGAGGCTTCGCAAGTCCTGGCCGCCAATCTTCACGCTGCCCGATTGCGGGTCAAAGAGGCGCAGCAGGAGCCGCGCGATCGACGATTTTCCCGAGCCGCTCGGCCCGACAATTCCGATCTTTTCGCCCGCAGCGACCGTGAACGACAGCGAGTCGTGCGCCGGCTGCCGTCCGCCGGGATAGGCGAAGCAGACAGTGTCGAACTCGATCGTCGGCTCCAAGGTGGTAACGGCGGCATGGGACGAAGCTGGCGGCACCAGCGGCTCGGCTTCGAGCAGCGCGGTGATCCCGGCCGCGGCCGATTGGCCGACCATGCCCTGGTGCAGCACCGAGCGCAGGTCGCGCAGCGGCCGGAATATCTCGGTCCCGGCCATCAGCACGATCAGCAGCGCGGTGATGCTCATCTCGCCCTGCGCCACCCGCCAAACGCCGAGGCCGAGCGCTACCGCCGCGCCGCCCGCGACCCCGACATCGGTGATGCCGCGGGTCATCACGCTGGTGCGCAGCACACTCATCGTCGTTTCCGACAGGTACCGCGCCTTCTCGGCGAGCCGCCTGCCATAGGCGGTGCTCTGCCCGAAAGCCTTCAAGGTCGGCAGGCCCTGCACCGCATCGAGAAACTCTGAACCGAACGATTTTACCGCCTCGTGCCGTATCTGGCCCTTGCCGCCCTCGACCTTGTTCCACGCCATCGGCGAGACGAGTGTCACCAGCGCCGCGATCAGCATCACCGTCGCGACCGGCAGATCCCACCATAGGATGAACAGGAAGATCGCGATCGGGGTCAGCGCAGCGACGCATACCTGCGGCACGTATTGGCCGAAGAAGGTTTGCAGCTGCTCGACCCCGTCGACCACCGACAGCATCACGCCGCCGGTGCGCTCGCCGGCGAACCAGGCCGGGCCGAGCTCGGCGATCTTGTCGTAGAGCCGCCCGCGCAGATCGCTCTGCACCTTGGCGGCGGTGTTATGGGCGATGAGGGTGCGGTAGTGGTCGAGCAGTCCCCTCATCAGCACGGAGGTGGCGACCCCCGCGGCGGCGAGCGAGATCGGCAGGAAGCCGGAGCCGGCGAACACCCGGGCGAGCATGGTGCCGAGCAGCGTGAAGCGGGCGATGCCGAACGCCGCCGCGACGAGCCCGATCAAGATCGCCAGCGCGATCCGCCCGCGCAAGCCGCGGGTCAGCCGCCACAAATAGCGGTCAAAATACATCTAGCGCCACTTCGCCTCGGAATTGCCGGCGCGTTGTGCGTCAGAGAGCGTGCGCGGGTCCTCGACGTCGACCGTTAGGTGCTCGGTCGGCCGCGGCGTAGCGGTGACGATGCTGACCCCGCTCGGCGCATGGAATCGATGCCAGGTGTTCTGCGGCACGATCGCGACCATGCCGGCGCTCAGCTCGTGCGTTTCGAGGCCCGCCTCGGTCATCAGATACAGCGTCGTAGACCCGTCAACAATCTGCACCAGCTCATCGCCGTTGGGATGACGCTCCCACGCCGCATCGCCGGAGAATTTCGCGCTGTAGACATTGCCGTCGCGGTACGGCGCCAGGGTAACAAAGGCGCCGGTCGCCTTGCGCTTGGCCTCGGTCGATTCCGGCCGGCGGCCATGCATCATCGGCATCTTCGCGAGCGTGTCCTTGAGATCGAGGATCGCGACCATCGGTTGTTCCTTTGCTGGCGACTTGCTGATGCTTCACCGTCACTGGTTCGGCGATATTGCCACGTTTCCGCTGTGAGGGTTGTCTTGTCCATTAGTCGAGGGTTCGCGGGTCCTCGACATGGATAGACGGATGGTCGGTGGGCTGCGGCGTCGCCGTCATCAATGTCACACCGTCGGGTGCTTCGAACCGGTGCCAAATCCCTTGCGGCACGACCGCGATCATGCCCGGCCCCAACGTCAAAGCCTGCGGTCCATCATCGGTCATCAGATGCAGCGTCGCTGCGCCATCGAGGATATGCACGAGCTCGTCGCCGTTGCGGTGACGCTCCCACCCGCCCTTGCCGGCAAATTTGGTGGTGAAGATGGCGCCGTCGCGATATGGCGCCAGTTGGGCGGAAGAACCCTGTCGTTCCGCTCTGGTTGTCTGTGGGGTCCGCTCTCGCAACATCGTCAGCTTCGCAAGCTCTGCGTTGAGGTCGATCAGCGTGGCCATGCTTCGCTCCTATTGTTTGCGTGCGATTCCACGAATCTATCTCGTGTCGGTGATAGACTTAGTGATACGAATAGCTATCTTAAATCAACGAATCTGAGATGTAGCGATACAGGATCGTATCATGGTGGCTCTTGATGAGGCGGCAGTTGCGGGCGCGGAATTCCGCCGCGGCCCGGGGGATAGACGCCCCCAACCCAATGGCGCCGGGTCGATGGATTGGGACGATGTTCGGGTGTTCCTCGCTGTGGCACGCCACGGATCGCTGCGCGCGGCCGGCCGCGCGCTGGGGCTGAGCCAGCCAACGATCGGCCGGCGGCTCGCCACGTTCGAGGCCACGTTCGGTGGCCCGACCTTGTTCGATCGCCTGCCCGAGGGGCTGCGCCTCAATGCCGCTGGCGAACAGCTGGTTCCGGCGGCGGAAAGCGTCGAGCGCGCCGCTCTGATGCTGGAGCGGCGGCGCGCGGCGGCGTCGCCCGCGCTGAGCGGAACGGTGCGGGTTTCGGTCGGCGAATGGGCGGCCGGCTTTCTCGCCCGCTGCCTTTCCGAGGCGGGGCCGACGGCACTGCCGGCCGGGATCACGCTGGAGCTGGTCGAATCGCGGCAGACGGCGAATCTCGCGCGCCGCGAGGCCGATCTGGCGGTGCGCCACCACCCGCCGGAAAGCGGCGATCTTTACGTCGCCAAGGTCGGCACGTTCGCCTGCGCGGTGTATCGCCGGCGCGGTTCGGGCAGCGACGCCTGGGTCACCTACACCGAGGAGCAGGCGCATTACGCGACCGCGCGCTGGGTGCAGGAGCAGATCGAGAAGGCCGGCGGCGCGGTCGCGCTGCGCGCGTCGAATTCGGCGATGCAGCTGGCGGCGATCCGCGCCGGAAGTGGGAAGGGGGTCTTGCCCTGCTACGCCGCGGACGACGACCCGCTGCTCGAACGCCTGACCGCGCCGGTCCCGGAGATCGCCGCCGAATATTCGGTGATCGTGCACCGCGACCTGCGCCGCGCGGTCTGCGTCCGCGCGGTCATCGATTGGGTCCGCGCGGTGTTCGCCGACCAGCACGATGCGCTGGCCGGCAGTCGCTAGCGCATTCGCGAGAAGTAGGCGAACCCGATGCCGACCACGATTGCCGGAAGGATCAACGCCATGATGGTCCAGACGCCCATCGCCAGAAAAACGATCTGATTGATCACGACCATCGCGGTGTAGAGATACAAGGCCCACCGCCGCATCAACCAGAACCCCACCGTGCAAGCGGCGCCGATGATCGCCGACGCAGCCAGGTAGGGCGGATACCAGGCGCCGATCGAACGCGCCGCGTCGGTGAAGATTACTGGAATGACAAACACGGCGCCGATCGCGGACAGGACGCAGAGTATGGTGATCGGGATCGGGCGGCCCGCGGAAGCCGCGCTCGGGGTGCTATCTGTCGTCATGTTGTTCCCCTCCGCTGATGTGCTTTAGATGGTTGTTGATGCGCGTTGGCGTGGCGGGCTCGCCCGGCCAGTGGAATTCCCGCTTGCTTCGGGTGGAGGCGGCGCACCACGCTAGACGATACAGCAAGGAGGGCGAAACGGATGCATCGCGTGTTGATCACCGGCGCTGGCGGCGGCATCGGCCGTGGCCTGCGCGAGACCTTGCGCGGCATCTATCCGGTGCTGCGCCTGTCAGACCGCGTACCGATCGCGCCGGCGCGGCCAGAGGGACCCGGAATCGAGGAGGTCGACCAGACCGAGCTCGCCGACATGGCAGCGGTCGAGCGCATGGTCGCCGGCTGCGACGGCATCATCCATCTCGGGGGAATCTCGGGCGAGAACAGCTGGGAGAAGATCCTCGAAGGCAACATCGTCGGCCTCTACAACACCTTCGAGACGGCGCGGCGCGCTGGGGTCAAACGCATCGTCATGGCGACCTCGAACCACGCGGTTGGTTTCTACCCGCGCGCCCAGACGATCGATCATCGGGTCACGGTGCGCCCCGACAGCCGCTACGGCGTGTCGAAAGCGTTTAGCGAGGCGCTCGCCAGCCTTTATTCCGACAAGCACGGCATCGGCTTTCTCTGCGTGTGGATCGGCAATTACGGCACGCGGCCAATCGACAGCCGGCGCCTCTCGATCTGGGTCAGCCCGCGCGACCTGACCCAGCTTGTCCGTATCGGGCTGGAGCACCCGGATGTCCGTTACGAGATCGTCTACGGGGTCTCGGACAACAAGCGCTCTTGGTATGACAATTCCAATGCCTACCGGCTCGGCTACAAGCCCGAGGACGGTTCTGAACCGCAAGCCGCCCAAGTCCTCTCCGCCGAGGCCGGCCAGCCAAAGAACCCGATCGCCGAGAAATACCAAGGCGGCACCTTCTGCGCCGAGGAATACGACGCGAAGAGCGCGCGCGCGTAGCTACCGCGTCAGTCGCCGCATCGCCTGGTCGATCCCGGCGAGGGTCAGCGGAAACATGCGGTCCTCGACGAGCTCGCGGATCATGCCGATCGACATCGTCCCGCCCCAGTATTTTTCCGGCACCGGGTTGAGCCACACCGCCTGTGCGTAATGTTCGAGGAGGCGGCGCATCCACACGCTGCCCGCCTCGTCGTTCCAACGTTCGACGCTGCCGCCCGGCCGGTCGATCTCGTAGGGGCTCATGCTGGCGTCGCCGACCATCACGACCTTGTAGTGCGGGTCGTAGGTGCGCAGGATTTCCATCGTCGGGATCAGCTCGACATGGCGGCGGCGCGAATCCTTCCACACGCTCTCGTAGAGGCAGTTGTGGAAATAGAAATGGACGAGGTTCTTGAACTCGCCGCGCGCCGCCGAGAACAGCTCATCGCAGACCCGGACATGGTCTTCCATCGATCCGCCGACATCGAGGAACAGCAACAGTTTCTCCGCGTTGTGCCGCTCGGGCACCAGCTTAAGATCGAGCCAGCCCGCATTATTGGCGGTCGATTTGATCGTGTCGGGGATGTCCAGCTCCAGCTCCGCGCCCTCGCGCGCAAACTGGCGCAGCCGGCGCAGCGCGATCTTGATGTTGCGGGTGCCGAGCTCGATCGTGTCGTCGAGGTTGCGGAACTCGCGCCGGTCCCAGATCTTGACCGCGCGGCGGTTCTTGCCCTCGTGTTGGCCGATGCGTACGCCCTTTGGGTTGTAGCCGTGCGCGCCGAACGGCGAGGTCCCGGCGGTGCCGATCCACTTGCTGCCACCCTGGTGCCGGCCTTTCTGCTCGGCAAGGCGCTGGCGTAGCGTCTCCATCAGCTTTTCCCAGCCGCCCAGCGCCTCGATCTGCGCCTTCTCCTGCTCGGTCAGATAGCGCTCGGCCAGCTTGCGCAGCCACTCCTCGGGCAGTTCGGTTATCGGGTCGGTCGGGGTTTCGAGCCCCTTGAAGCAGTGCCCAAACACCCGGTCGAAACGGTCGAGATAGCGCTCGTCCTTGACGAGGGTCGCGCGTGACAGGAAATAAAAATCGTCGATGTCGTAATCGGCGACGCCTTCCCGCATCGCCTCCATTAAGGTCAGATACTCACGCAGCGAGGTCGGCACTTTCGCCGCACGCAGTTCGAGGAAGAAGGAGGTGAACACGGCGCTAGCCGCGCTCGCGCCTATTCAAGAAGGCCAGACGCTCAAACAGGTGCACGTCCTGTTCGTTCTTCAAGAGCGCGCCGTGCAGTGGCGGGATCAGCTTCTTGGGATCGCGCTGGCGCAGCGTCTCGGGCGAGATGTCTTCGACCAGCAGCAGCTTCAGCCAGTCGAGCAGTTCCGAGGTCGATGGTTTCTTTTTTAGCCCCGGCACCTCGCGAACATCGAAGAAGATCGTCAGCGCCTCCTGCACGAGGTCTTGCTTAAGCCCGGGGAAATGCACCTCGACAATCCGTTCCATCGTCTCGCGGTCGGGGAAGCGGATGTAGTGAAAGAAGCAGCGGCGCAGGAACGCGTCGGGCAGCTCCTTCTCGTTGTTCGAGGTGATCATCACGATCGGCCGCTGCCTTGCCGAGATGGTCTTGCGCAGCTCGTAGACGAAAAACTCCATCCGATCGAGCTCGAGCAGCAGGTCGTTGGGGAACTCGATGTCGGCCTTGTCGATCTCGTCGATCAGCAGCACCGGCGCTGTGTCGGCCTCGAACGCGTCCCATAGCTTGCCGGGCTTGATGTAGTTGGCGATGTCGTGCACGCGTTCGTCGCCGAGTTGTCCGTCGCGCAGCCGCGACACCGCATCGTATTCGTAGAGGCCCTGCATCGCCTTCGTGGTCGATTTGATGTGCCAGGTGATCAGCTCCTTGCCGATCGCCTTCGCGACCTCATGCGCAAGGATGGTTTTTCCCGTCCCCGGCTCGCCCTTGATGAGGAGGGGCCGCTCCAGCGCGATCGCGGCGTTGACCGCGACCTGCAAATCCTGCGTTGCCACGTAAGTTTCGGTGCCCTCAAAGCGCTGCATGTGCCGGTAACCCGTTGCCGTTACGCCAAATGACATACCGTGCGTCGCCGCGACTTACCAGCGCAGCAAACGCCATGCCGCCCCTCGCGGAACGGATACGACGTCAGGTGATGGAAGGGCGGGCGCTAATGCGCCCTACGGTTAGGCGTGCTCGCGCGGGCGGTCGGCGGCAGTGGCCGTCGGAGCGGCGGTCGCGGCCGGAGGCGGCGTGACCTGTGCCGCCGGAGTTGCCGTCGTGGCCGTCTCGTCCTCTTCCTTCATGCCGGATTTGAAGGCTTTGATCCCTTTGGCGAAATCGCCCATCACCCGGGGCAGCTTGCCGGCGCCGAACAGCACCAGCACGATGGCCAGCACGACCAGCCAATGGACTATACTCATCGAACCCATCTTCGACCCCGGCAGCTTGCGAATATTTAGTCTAGCAGATTATGCGCCCGCCAGCGAATCGCTGCGCTTTCGACGATTGTGCTAGGACTTCGTGCCGGATCGCCAAACTTCAAGCCTCATATCAGGAGCCTTTACCGATGACCTACGTTCCGCCCCGCCATCCAGGCGAATGGGAGAAAGAAGAATTGCCCAGCCTGGAAGCCGCGGCAGCTTGGGCGGCCGAGAACGAAACCCCCTGGAGCCGCGACCTCGCCGTCGAGATTCCGCGGCAATTCGAGGAGCAACCGCCGTGGAACGAGGTGCTGGGTCCGGTGCGGCCGCGCGGCGGGCCGAACGGGCTCGTCCTGCGCGGTGGGCGCATTGTCGCCGAGTGGGGCAATACCTTCCAGATCGATCAGACGTTCAGTGTCGCCAAAAGCTATCTCTCGATCCTCGCTGGGCTGGCCTTCGACCGCGGCATGATCCGCGACGTCCATCAGCCGGTTTGCTGCGTGGTCGATGACGGCGGGTTCGAGGGGCCGCACAACGGCAAGATCACCTGGCACCATTTGCTGCAGCAGACCTCGGAATGGGAAGGGACCCTGTGGGACAAGCCGGACCTCATCGATCGCAACCGGGTGGCTGGCGGCGGTCCGAGCAGAGGCGCGAAGAAAGGTACGCATCGCGACCTCGCCGAGCCGGGCGGGTTCTGGGAATACAACGACGTCCGGGTCAACCGCTTGAGCCTGGCGCTGATGATGCTGTGGCGCCGCCCGCTTCCGGAGGTATTCCGCGAGCTGATCATGGACCCGATCGGCGCCTCATCCGACTGGGAGTGGCACGGCTACCGCAATTCGACGATCACCGTGGGCGGTAAGCCGATGCACTCGGTCGCCGGCGGCTCGCATTGGGGCGGCGGCGTCTTTATCCACGCCCGCGACCAGGCTCGGATCGGCCTGTTGATGCAGCGCGGCGGGCTGTGGGGCGGCAAGCGCGTCTTGTCCGAGGACTGGATCGCGCGCTGCCGCGTGCCCTGCACGCTGAACCCCAGTTACGGCTACCTCTGGTGGCTCAACACCGGCCGGATCCGTTATCCGAGCGCGTCGGTCGGCAGTTACTTCGCGATGGGCGCCGGCGGCAATTTGACCTGGATCGATGCCCAACATGACCTCGCCGCAGTGTTGCGCTGGACCGCTCCCGCCGCCGCTGACCAATTCATGGCTCGGGTGATGGCGGCGATTGTCTAAGGTTTGGTCCTTTCTCGTTGCAGCCACGCTGATTTGCCGTTAACCGATCGTCCCATGGCCGCGGGCAATCTCGTACAGGGCGCGCTCTTCACCGTGATGGTGGTGCGCGCCGCCATGCTGCGCGACTCGGACTTCGAGCATGAATTAGCGCAGCAGATCGGCCGCAGCCCGCGCTTTTTCCAGAACGCGCCGGTGGTGCTCGACCTGCGCGGGGTCGAGAATTTCACCGAGGCGGCGGAGTTCGAGAGAGTTAGGGACAAGCTGCGGGCGCTGACGCTGACCATGGTCGGCGTCCAGAACGCTCAGCCGGCGCAGCTGGAAGCGGCGACCGGGGCGGGGTTCGCCAGCTTCGCGCCCAACGCCAGCACACAGCCGCGCGCGGCAGGGCCCGCCACCCCACCGCCGGTCTCCAAGGCGCGGCTCGTCACCGAGCCGGTGCGTTCCGGGACTCAGGTCTACGCGCGCGGCAGCGATCTCATCGTCACCGCCGCGGTTAGTCCCGGCGCCGAGCTTGTCGCCGACGGCAACATCCATGTCTACGGCGCTCTTCGTGGCCGCGCGCTAGCCGGGGCCGCTGGCGACGAAGCGGCACGAATCTTTTGCACCCGCCTCGAGGCCGAGCTGATCAGCATCGCCGGGCGCTATCTCGTCAGCGAGCAATTGCCGCCGGATACGCGGAGTTTTCCGGTGCAGATTGCGCTCGTCGATGACCAGTTGACCATTACGCGGAATTGACGCTCATCATTGGCGCGATGGCGGCGGAAACCGATCTTAAAAAAGATGCACCGATCGGGCCGGCCAAGGCCGGAGGGGAGGCCGGTTTGGCGAAGGTAATCGTAATCACGTCGGGGAAGGGTGGTGTCGGCAAGACGACCACGTCGGCGGCATTCGCGGCGGGATTGGCGCTGCGCGGCCACAAGACGGTCGTCATCGATTTCGATGTCGGGCTCAGAAACCTCGATCTGGTGATGGGCTGCGAGCGTCGGGTCGTCTTCGACTTCATCAACGTCATCAACGGGGACGCCAACCTCAATCAGGCGCTGATCAAGGACAAACGGCACGACAACCTTTTCATCTTCCCGACCTCGCAGACTCGCGACAAGAACGCGCTCAAGCGCGAGGGCGTCGAGCGGGTGATGGAAGAGCTGAAGCAGCAGTTCGAATACATCATTTGCGACAGCCCGGCGGGGATCGAGCACGGCGCGATCACCGCGCTCTATTTCGCTGACAGCGCCATCATCGTGACCAACCCGGAAGTCTCCTCGGTGCGCGACAGCGACCGGATCATCGGTATCCTTGCCTCGCGCTCGCGTCGCGCGGAGCGCAATGAGCCGCCGGTTGACGTTCACCTGCTGCTCACCCGCTACGATCCGGCGCGTGTGGCCAAGGGCGAGATGCTTGCAGTCGAAGATGTGAAGGAAATCCTTTCCATTCCGCTTCTCGGCGTGATTCCGGAATCGGAGTCGGTATTGCGCGCGTCGAACACCGGCACGCCGGTAGTGTTCGATGAGAACAGCCCGGCCGGCCGGGCCTACGTCGATGCGGTGGCGCGCTTTCTTGGCGAGCAGCGCGAGATGCGTTTTGTCCAGCCGGAGCGGCGCAGTTTCTTCAAGGCGATCTTTGGCAGGGCGTGATGGCAGGCTTTTTCCGCTCGCTGTTCCAGCCGCGCCACAGCAGCGCCTCGATCGCTAAGGAGCGGCTGAAGATCGTGCTCGCGCACGAGCGGGCCGGCCGCAACGCACCCGATTTCCTGCCGATGTTGCAGAAGGAATTGCTCGCCGTTGTCGGCCGCTATGTCGAGATGAGCGATGATATGATCCGGGTGACTCTCGCCAATTCGGGCGACATCTCGTCACTGGAAATCAATATCGAGATTGAAGGCGCCAAACTCAAAACGCCGTCGGGCCCAGCGCTAAACGCTGCCGTCTAACCGCGTCCATTCCTCGCGCACGAGCGGATCGGTTTCGCTCGAAGCTCGCATCTCCCGCTCGCAGGCAGCACTCGGTCCATCCAACCGCGAAAGGGCCCACACCGCCGCGGCGCGCACCAACGGCGACGCATCATCGAGGCCAGCGTGTGCTGAACCGATCAAATCCGGGTCGCCGCTGTTGCCTATCGCGATCAGAACATTTCGTACAAAGCGGTCGCGGCCGATGCGTTTGATGGAAGTGCCAGCGAACATCCGCCGGAAAGCAGCATCGTCAACCCGCGCCAGCCCGGCAAGGCGCGGCCCGGTTAACTCCGCTCGCGGCAGAAAATCCGGTTCGGTGGTGGCGCGCGCGTATTTGTTCCACGGGCACACCGCCAGGCAATCGTCGCAGCCATAGATGCGGTTGCCGATCAGCGGCCGCAGCTCGGGCGCGATCATGCTCTTGTGCTCGATCGTGAGGTAAGAGATGCAGCGCCGCGCATCGAGCTGATAGGGCGCCGGGAATGCCTGGGTCGGGCAGGCGTCGAGACAGTTTCTGCAAGTCCCGCAGTGATCCTCCTCCGGGGCGTCCGGCTCGAGCGCGAGGCTTAGGTAGATTTCACCGAGGAACAGCCAGGAGCCGAATTCGCGGGACACGAGATTGGTGTGCTTTCCCTGCCAACCGATTCCCGCCTGCTGCGCCAGCGGTTTTTCCATCACCGGGGCGGTATCGACAAAGACCTTCAAATCGCCCGGCCATCGCCGAGCGATCCAGCCTGCCAGCGACTTCAATCGGCTCTTGAGCGTTTCGTGATAATCGCGGCCTCGCGCGTAGACTGAAATGTTTCCAGAATTAATATCGATATTGGAAATGACGTCCGCATAATTCATTCCGAGCACGACGATCGTTCGCGCCTCGGTCCACAGAACATTCGGGTCACTTCGCCGCGCGGAATTCGCCGCGAGCCAGCCCATTTCGCCGTGGTAGCCACGGGCCAGGAATTCGGCGAGGTCGGCGCGGGTCTGATCGGCGAAGGCTGTTTCAGCGAACCCGACCGCATCGAACCCGCGCGCCAACGCTTCGTTGCGAATGGCCTCGCGGATTTGGCTGCTCATTGCGTCAGCCGCGTCCCCGATAGGGAGCGACCCCATGATCGGGAAGAAACAGTCCGGCGGGCGGATCACCGGTCTGATAGAAGACGTCGATCGGGATGCCGCCGCGCGGATACCAATAGCCGCCAATTCGCAGCCAGCGAGGTCTCATCGCGTCGATCAGCCGACGGGCGATCATGAGCGTGCAATCCTCGTGGAACGCCCCGTGATTACGAAATGAACCGAGAAACAATTTTAATGACTTACTCTCAATTAGTTCATCTTTTGGTACATAATCGACCACGAGATGGGCGAAGTCGGGTTGACCGGTTAGCGGGCACAAGGCGGTGAATTCTGGGCAGGTGAAGCGCACAGCGTAGACCAATCCGGGATGCGGGTTCGGCACGCATTCGAGCTTGGCCTTGTCGGGCGAAGCGGGCAGCCGCGTCGGCCGGCCAAGTTGGGTGAGATCAGTGGGGCGCTGAGACCGGCTCATCGCGGCGCCTCGAATTCCGCCACTCGGCCGCGCATTATCGCCTCCCGCATCGCCGCCATCAGATCGAAGTAATAGGTCAAATTGTGGGTCGTCAGCAGCATCGCCGCAAGAATTTCGCCCGCTTTGACAAGATGATGCAGATAGGCGCGGCTGAAGCCGTTGCAAGCCGGACACCGGCATTCGGCATCGAGCGGCGCGGCATCGTCAGCGTGCCGAGCGTTGCGCAAGTTGAGCGTCCCGGCGCGGGTAAAGGCCTGCGCGGTACGACCGGAGCGAGTCGGCAGCACGCAATCGAACATGTCGATCCCGCGTTTGACCGCGCCGACCAGGTCGGCTGGCTTGCCGACCCCCATTAGGTAGCGCGGTCGGTCATCGGGCAGGAACGGTACGGTCGCCTCGACCACCGCAAAGGTCGTCGCTTGGCCTTCGCCGATCGCCAGCCCGCCGATCGCATAGCCATCGAACCCGATTCCGGTCAGCCACTTGGCTGATCGTTGGCGCAAATCGGTATGCACGCCACCCTGGACGATGCCAAAGATTCCATGGCCCGCTCGCTCGACAAAAGCGGCGCGCGAGCGCTTGGCCCAGCGCATCGACAATTCCATCGAGGTCTCGACCGCCCCCTGCTCGGCCGGGTAGGGGGTGCATTCGTCGAAAGCCATCGTGATATCGGCGCCAAGCAGACGTTGGATATTGATAGACTTCTCCGGGGTCAGCAAATGCTTGCTGCCGTCGAGGTGCGAGCGGAAGGCGACGCCCTCCTCGCTGATCGTCCGCAGCGCCGCCAGCGACATCACCTGAAACCCGCCGCTATCGGTGAGGATCGCGCGCGGCCAGTTCATGAAGCGATGCAGCCCGCCGAGCGCGGCAATCCGCTCGGCACCCGGCCGCAGCATCAAATGATAGGTGTTGCCGAGGATAAGCCTCGCGCCTGTCGCAGCAACCCCATCCGGGGTCATCGCCTTGACCGTCGCCGCGGTGCCGACCGGCATGAAGGCTGGCGTCTCGACGACGCCATGCGCGGTCGTGAGCCGCCCGGCGCGCGCAGCGCCATCTCGGGCGAGAACCTCAAAGCCAACCGTCATTTGCGCGGTTCGATTAGGCACGCATCGCCATAGGAGAAGAACCGGTAACTCTCCTTGATGGCATGAGCATAAGCGGCCTTCATCCGGTCGAGCCCGGCCAGCGCCGCGACCAGCATGAACAGGGTCGAACGCGGCAGGTGGAAGTTGGTCAGCAGCAGGTTGATCACCTTGAACCGGTAGCCTGGCAGGATGAACAGCTGCGTCTCGCCCGCAAAAGCCTGCACCTCGCCGGTTTCTGCGGCAGCGCTTTCCAACAGGCGCAGGCTGGTCGACCCCACCGCGACGATGCGCCCGCCGCGCACCTTGGCAGCACGGATGCGCTCGGCTGTCTCGGCGGTGATCACGCCCCATTCCCCGTGCATCCGATGTTCGCGCGGGTCGTCGGTCTTGACCGAGAGGAACGTCCCCGGTCCGACATGCAGGGTCACGGTCGCCAGCTCGATTCCCCGCGCGGCGAGCCGGGCGATCAGCGCCGGGGTGAAATGCAGCCCGGCGGTCGGCGCTGCGACCGCGCCGGGGGCACGGGCGAACATCGTTTGGTAATGCTCGCGGTCGGCTGGGTCACCGCCGCGCGGACGCTTGATATAGGGTGGCAGCGGCATCGCGCCATACCGCTTCAGCGCGGCAGCGAACGCCTCGCCCTCTAGGTCGAAGCGCAGCACAACCGCCCCATCCGGCTCTTTCGCCATCACCGTGGCGGCGAAACTATCGGCGAAGGCGATGCGGTCCCCCGGGTGCAGTCGCCGTGCGCCCCGTGCAAAGACCTGCCAGGCCCCGCCGCCGAGATCGTGCGCCAAGGTGATCTCGACCGTCGCCGCGCCGCGCGTGCCGACGAGCCGGGCCGGGATCACCTTGGTGTCGTTCGAGACCAGCAGGTCGCCCGGCCGGAGCAAATCGGGCAGGTCCGCGATCTGCCGATCCTCGAACCCGCCCGCCGCCGGCACGGCCAGCAGGCGCGCGGCGTCGCGCGGCTCCGCCGGGTGGTCGGCGATCAGTTCGCGCGGCAAGTCGAAGTCGAAATCTTCAAGGCGCATGGCCGCACTCTATAGCCGAATTGCCAATTCGCCCGGAAACAGCGAACAATCGCGCGTCGAATTGCGGGAGATGTGCCGATGGCTGCAGCACCGGCCGCGCGGATGACCGGGCCGCCAAAGGGAGTTAGCTCTTCAGCGCCGGGGCCGATGACCGGCGGGCGCTATATCGCCAGCCTCAAGGACGGGCGCGGGGTGTGGATCGACGGCAAGCGCGTCGCCGACGTCACCACCCACCCCGCCTTCAAGGACATGGTCGGCGAGCTGGCGCGCATTTATGATTTGCAGAACAGCCCGCAATACCGCGACGAGATGACCTGCGTCGATCCCGCCAGCGGCAACCGCATATCGGTGTCGTGGCTGTTTCCGCGTTCGGCCGAGGACCTTAAGAAAAAACGCCGCAACAGCGAGCTGTGGAACGAGCTTTCCTGGGGCCAGCTCGGCCGCAGCCCCGATATCCTCGCGCCCTATATCCTGTCTGCCCTGCACCTCAAGGAGGATTACAGCTCAGTCAAGCACAAGAAGTGCGATTTCGGCGAGAACCTGCAGAAATATTATGAATATTGCCGCGACAACGATTTGTTCCTGACCCACGCCCTCGGCGACCCGCAAGTCGATCGCAGCCAGCAGACCCAGAACGAGCAACGCAAGATCGCCGAGGACACGGAGGTCGTCCTGCACGTCGTCGAGGAGACCAGCGAAGGCGTCATCATCACCGGCGGCAAGCAGCTCTCGACCGCCGCGCCACATAGCCACGAGGTCTATGTCGCGCTATCGGCGACTTTCGCCCAGCGCAACGACCCGCGTTGTGTCCTCGCCTTCGCCATTCCTAACGATGCGCCGGGCCTCAAAATCCTCGCCCGTGAGCCGGTGTCGCGCTGGTTCGGCTCGTGGGGCCACCCGCTGCAGATGCTCGACGAGCAGGACTGCATGCTGTTCTTCGACCGCGTGCTGGTGCCGTGGGATCGGCTCTTCATGCTCTACGACCCGACCCCGATGCTGAAGACGCTCGGCGCGGCTGGGCACAGTGTTCCGTTCAATTTCCTCGGCTGGGCCAATCTCTGCCGGGTCGAGGTGCGCATGAAGCTGATCCTCGCGGTGGCGACGATGGTCGCCGAGGCGATCGGCGTCATCGAGTTCCGCGAGGTCGCCGCCAAGCTCGGCGAGATGGCGACCTATTGCGAAATCTGGCGCCACGCGATGGAGGGCATCGAGCACAAGGCGGGCCCAACCCCAAGCGGCCAGTGGACGCTCGGCCCCGGCCGCGCGATGCACATCTGGTTCGCCCAGGTCTCCGGCCGCATGGTCGAGCTGCTGCGGGAGATTTGCGCCTCGGGGATCATCATGCAGCCGAGCGAGAACGACCTCGCTAGCCCCGATGTCCGCCCTTATCTCGATAAATACATGCGCGGCAAGGGGGTCGACGTCGAATACAAGGCGCGCCTCTTCCGCCTCGCGCATGACCTCGCCGCGTCGTCGTACGGGTTGCGCCAGGATATCTACGAGTACTGGCACGGCGGCGACCCGAACCGCAACCGCATCAACCTGCTGCGCACCTTCGACCAGCGCGCGATGCGCGAGCGGATTACCGAGATGCTGTCAAAGCCGCTGCCGCACGGCGAGGTGGAGTAGGAGGCACACATGGCGATCCAGGTTCTCGGCATCCACCATCACGCGACCCGCATCGACGCGGACCCGAAGCAGCTCGCCGCGGTGCAGAATTTCTACAAGGACGTGCTCGGTCTCGGCGCCGATCCAGGGCGGCCCACCATCCCCGGCGTGCCGGGGTTCTGGATCAATGTCGGCGGCGGAGGGCAAATTCATTTGATCGCCGGCGCCCAGCCCTCGCCGCTGGCCAAAGGGCCGGGCCAGGACCCGACCATCCCGCATGTCGCGCTGGCGGTCGCCGATATCCAGGCGACCAAGGCGGAGCTCGACCGGCTCGGGGTCAAATACTGGTCGATGACCGGCATCAACGGTCCCGAGGCCGAGCAGGTCTTCGTCAACGACCCCAGCGGCAACATGGTCGAGCTGCACCAGGTCGACCAGTGCCGCTGCGCCGCCGAGGGCAGAGGAGAGTAGCGGCTACTTCTCCAGCGATTTCGCGCCCGGCGGGGTCGGCACCTCGAAGACGTTGAGCGTCACCGAGACGAACGAGTAGTAGCCGATGAGGCCGGCGAGATCGACGACGCCCTTGTCGCCCCAGCGCTTTTGCACCCGCTCGTAGGTCGCGTCGTCGACCCGGTGGTTCTGGTAATAGGAATGGGCGAATTCGTAGACGAGCTGGTCGTCCGGGTCGTCGAATTTCGGCGTCTGGCGCTCGGCGATCGCGTCGATCTGTTCTTGCGTCAGCCCGGCCTGTAGCCCGAGCCGGACATGTGCCGTCCATTCGAACTGCGCGGTCCAGTACCGTGCCGTCACCAGGATCGCGATCTCCGTCTGCTTCGGGGTGAATGGCGTGCCGAAGCGGACATGCGCGCCGAGCCGGTGCGCGAAATCGGCGAGACCAGGGCTCTTCAACCAGACATGCACCGGCGGCGGCACCGAGCCGCGCGGCCCTGCCTTGCAATCGTTCCAAATGCGGCGCTGCTCAGGATTAAGCTTAGCTTCGTCTTGTAGCTGATAGCGCGGCATGGCGTTCTCTCCGGTGTTGGCCAGGGTTATTGGCAGGGCGTTGGGCCGATCATACTGTGCGGACCGGCAACCGAAAGAGGTGAGGGATGCAGCGGCGCAAGCTCGGCGGTCTTGAGGTGGGCGCAGTCGGGCTCGGCTGCGCGACGATGACCCCGTTCTACGACGCGCCCGACCGCGCCGGCGCCATCGCCACGATACGCCGGGCGCGCGCGCTCGGCGTCGATTTCCTCGACAGCTCCGACGCCTACGGCGCTGGCCGCAACGAGGAGCTGATCGCCGAGGCGGTCGCCGGCCATCGCCGCGACTATGTCATCGCCAGCAAGTTCGGCAATGTGCAGCTGCAGGGCGGCCCGCGCTTTGCCGACGGACGGCCGGAATACGTCAAGGAGTGCTGCGACAAGAGCCTCGCGCGGCTCAAGACCGACGTAATCGACCTCTACTACATTCACCGCGTCGACGCGGACGTGCCGATCGAGGACACGGTCGGCGCGATGGCGGAGCTGGTCGCCGCCGGCAAGGTCCGCCATCTCGGCATCTGCGAGGCCGGCGCGGCGACGATCCGCCGCGCTCACGCGGTGCATCCGATGGCGGCGGTGCAGATCGAATATTCGCTGTGGAGCCGCGATGTCGAGGCCGAGGTGCTGCCGGTCTGCCGCGAGCTCGGCATCGGCTTTGTCACCTACAGCCCGCTGGGCCGCGGCTTCCTCACCGGCAATGTGACGACGCTCGACACACTGCGCGAGGGCGATGCGCGCCGCCGCATGCCGCGCTTTCAGGGCGATAATCTCGCGCGCAACCTTCAGCTCGTCGAGGAGTTGAAAGCCCACGCCGCGGCGGAGAACTGCACCCCGGCGCAGCTTTGCCTCGCCTGGCTCCTGTCGCGCGGCGACTTCGTTGTCCCGATCGCCGGCACCAGCCACATCCATTATCTCGAACAGAACGCTGCGGCCGTGGGCATCAAGCTTTCGGCCGACACCGAGGACGCGCTCGGCCACGTCTTCGCGCCTGGCGCCGCAAGCGGCCAACGCTACCCGGAGGCGCACCTGTCGCGGCTGGGGATTTGAATTACGCCGTCATTGCGAGAAACGTAGCGACGAAGCAATCTCGTGCCATAGAGGGTGGGCGGGACGAGATTGCTTCGCTCCGCTCGCAGTGACGAAGGTGAGGGGAGCGCATGGAATTCGGCATGTTCCACGAGGTCCCGTCGGTGCCGGGGCGCGGCGAGACGGAAATGTTCGACGAGGCGATGGAACAGATCGACAGCGCCGAGCGCTGGGGCCTCGACGTGATGTGGCTGGCCGAAATCCATTTCGCGCCGGAGCGCACCTATCTCTCGGCGCCGCTCGCCATCGCCAGCGCGATCGCCGCGCGCACCAGCCGCATGAAGATCGGCATCGCCGTGCAGGTGCTGCCGCTGTGCCATCCGCTGCGCCTCGCCGAGGAAGCGGCCACGGTCGATCAGGTCAGCAAAGGCCGGCTGATCTTCGGGGTTGGACGTAGCGGCGTCGTCAGCACCTACGATGCCTACCAGGTGCCCTATGACGAGAGCCGCGAGCGCTTCACCGAGATCCTCGACATCGTCAAGCAGGCCTGGAGCCAGCCGCAGTTTTCCTATGACGGCAAGTACCACAGCTTTCGCGATGTCGCCTGCTCGCCGCACCCCTACAACAACAAGATGCCGCCGATCCGCATCGCCGCCAGCACGCCGGACACCTTTCCAGCGATCGGCGGGCTCGGCTACCCGGTCTTCGCCAGCACCCGGCATTCCACCTGGAGCGAGGTCAAAGGCCAGGTGGCAAGCTATCAGGCCGGTTGGAAGCAGGCGGGCCGTCAGGGGAGGGGCCAGGTCTTTGTCGCTGGGCCGATGTATATCGCCGAGACCGACAGCCAGGCGCGCGACGAAGCCCGCGCGAGCGTCGAGCATTTCTACCGGCTGCAATACGAGCTGATCGCCGAGTCGGCGCGCCGCTCGGGCCGGCAAAACTTCATCGACCGCGCCGAGCACCTCAAGAACCTGACCTACGAGGACGCGATCCGCGACAACGTCATCGTCGGCTCGCCGGAGACGGTCGCGAGCCGGCTCAAGGAATTGCAGGACCGCATCGGCTTTGACGGCATCCTCGCCGAACTGAATTGCGGCGGCATTATCCCCCACGAACGGGTGCTCAATGCGCTGCGCCTCCTATGCCAGGAAGTGAAGCCGCGCTTTCAGTAATAGCGCGACGCCGGTCTTGCGATCCGCCGCCCGGCGGGTTCATGATCGTGGCAACAGAATTGCGAGCGGATGATTTGCAGCCGGTCGGCTGAACCATCGTGAACAGGAGGCTTGCCATGGCGACCAGGGCTCCGTTCTTAAAGTCACGCTACGGTGGGTATCACCACCGGCACGTCCCTCAGGAAGACACTGAGCTGACCCATGTCGGCCCGGACACGCCGGGCGGCGAATACATGCGCCGCTTCTGGCAACCGGTGTGCTTTTCAGACGAGCTAAAGGACCTGCCGCTCAGGATCAAAATCCTCGGCGAAGAACTCGTCGCGTTTCGCGACGGCAGCGGCGAGGCTGGCCTCCTCGAGCTGCATTGCCCGCATCGCGGCACCTCGCTCGAATTCGGCTTGGTCGGCGAGAAGGGCATCCGCTGCTGCTATCACGGCTGGCTGTTCGGCTGCGACGGGACGATCCTCGAAACCCCCGGCGAGCCGGCCGACAGCACCTTGAAGGAACGCCTGTTCCATGGCGCCTACCCGGTGCACGAGGCGCACGGCCTGGTCTTCACCTATCTCGGCCCGCCGGAGGCAATGCCCGCCTTCCCGGCCTACGACAGTTTCGTGCGGCCCGGCTTTCGTGTGATCCCCGGCCGCAAATATTTCTATCCGTGCAATTGGCTGCAGATCCAAGAGAACACGATGGACGCGACGCACACCGCGTTCCTCCACACGATCGTCAGCGGCGCGATGTTCACCGAGGAATTCGGTGTCCTGCCGGAGCTCGATTTTGTCGAGACCCCGATCGGCATGATTTATGTCGCGACCCGGCGGGTCGGCGACAATGTCTGGACGCGCATGGTCGAGGCCGTGCAGCCCAATCTGCAGCAGGTTGCGCCGATCTGGGAAACCGGCCGCGAGGAGCGCGCCTTCAGCGGCCCGATGATGAGCCGCTGGATCGTGCCGGTCGATGACACCAGTACGATGTTCATCGAATTGCGCCATGTCAGCGAGACCGAGGGTGAGACGCCGGCGTGGTGGGCCGACCGCGACATCATGCTGCCAGGTCAGGTCGCGGCGGACTCGTACGAAGAAGGTCAGCGGCGCCCCGGCGACTACGAGGCCCAGGTGTCGCAGCGGCCGATCGCGATCCACGGTATGGAACATCTCAGCGAGACGGATCGCGGCGTCTCGATACAGCGCAACCAGATCCGGCGGGGCATCCGGGCGGTCAAGGCTGGAAAGGACCCCGCCGGCGTCTTCCGCGACGGCGCGCTGATTCCGACCTATTGCAACAACACGGTGGTGCGCGTGCCGCCCGCGGCGAGCGAGGCGGCGGACAAGAAAATGATGCGCGAGATCGGCATGCGCCTCGCTAAGGGTTATTTGGAGCAGCCGCCGCTGATGGAAGCCGCCGAGTAGCGCGGCCCCGTCCGTCCCCTCTCCGCTCAATGGGGGGGAGAGGGAGGCTTGTGGTCGTCGCCTGCATCAGTTCATCATCGCCCCAAAATCGGAGGGCGAGGATGAGGTTTGGGTTATTCGGTGGTGCGCGCACCGATGCCGGCGAGCAGGCGAGCGATAGCCGCATCTATACCGACTACATCGATTACATCTGTGAGGCCGAGCAGCTCGGCTTCCACAGTGTGTTTCTGGTCGAGCACCATTTCACCGGGTTCGGCCAGGTATCGGCGACGATCAATTTCCTCACCTATCTCGCGGCCAAGACCTCGACGTTGCGGCTTGGCACAGCGGTCTTGGTGCTGCCCTGGCACAACCCGGCGCTCTTGGCCGAGCAGGCGGCAACCCTTGACCTGCTCTCCAACGGTCGCTTCGATTTCGGCATCGGCAAGGGCTATCGCTGGGGCGAGTTCCACGGCTTTTGCATCCCGATGCAGGAGGCCGAGGAGCGCTATCAGGAAACCATCGCCTTTCTGCGCAAAGCCTGGACCAGCGAGGGCCGGTTCTCGCATCACGGCAAGTATTGGCATTACGAGGATGTCGTCGTTGAGCCGGCGCCGGTGCAAAAGCCGCACCCGCCGTTCTGGATCGGCGCGGCGAGTCCCAACTCGATCCGCTACGCCGCGCAGCAGGGCTACAATCTGCTGCTCGGCCAGGGCGGCGGCCCGGAGACCGTGGCCGAAGGCGTCTCGATTTATCGCCGTGAGGTCGAGGCGCAGGGCCGTGTCTACGATTCGTCGATGGTCGGTCTGACACGCGCGCTGCATATCGCGATGAACGACAGTGAGCGAGAGGCAGCGCGTGAACTGCGCGCCAAGTTCATGGCTCAGGTCCAGCAATTGTCGCTGTCGCCCACCGGTGAGTCGCCGATTTTGGGACGGCCGCGCAAAATGATGTCGCGCGCCGAGATGGACGAGGTCACCGAGCGCGACGCCCTGATCGGCCGCCCGGACGAGATCATCCGCCGCATCAAGCGGCAGCAGGAAGGCGGCGTCGAGTACATCATGGTGATCGACTTCGCCGGCTCGCGCGAGCACCTGCGCATGTTCGCCCGCGAGGTGATGCCGGCGTTCCCGTAATAAGACGAGGGCTATTCCTGCGCCGGCGATGCTCCGAGCAACGTGCCGAGTACATAACCCGCCCAGGCCGCGACTAGGCACGCGACGACCGAAAGCAGGATATTAGCTCCGGCTTCGAACCAGTGCCCGGACCGCATCAGCTCAAGAGTTTGTAGGCTAAACGCCGAGAATGTCGTGTAGCCGCCGCAGATCCCGACCAGGATGAAGGCGCGAATGTCGAACGAAATCGGCACCCGGCCGACAGGCGTGGTCAGGAACGCCGCAAAGCCGATGATGAACGAGCCGATGACGTTGATCGCGATCGTGCCCCACGGGAAGCGTGGGCCGGTCAGCGCGGCGACGGCATTGGTCATCCAATACCGCGCGACGCTACCGAGCGCGCCGCCGAGCGCGACCCAGAGGTAGGTGCTCACGCCGCGGCGCTACGCCGGGCGCTTCTTAGATATCCGCGTAAACATGCGTCTCGGCCTTGCCACCGGGATGGGTAACCGCGCCTTGCTCGGCATCGCCGACGGTTTGCGCATACTTCCACAAGCTGCCCGACTGGTAGTCGGTACGGCGCGGCGTCCACGCGGCGCGGCGAGTGGCCAGCTCGGTGTCGCTTAGAGCGACATCGATCGTGCCGGTGACTGCATCGATCGTGATCGAGTCGCCGTCCTTGAGCAACCCGATCGGCCCGCCGACCGCTGCTTCCGGTCCGACATGGCCGATGCAGAAGCCGTGCGAGGCGCCGGAGAAGCGCCCGTCGGTGATCAGCGCCACCTTCTCGCCCATCCCCTGGCCGACCAGCGCGCCGGTGGTCGACAACATCTCGCGCATGCCCGGCCCGCCTTTCGGCCCCTCGTAGCGGATGATGATGACATCGCCTTCCTTGTAGGTGCGGTTCGACACCGCCGCGAAGGCATCCTCCTCGCAATCGAAGCAGAGGGCCGGGCCGGTGAACTTCAGCCGCTCCATGCCCGCGACCTTCACGATCGCCCCTTGCGGCGCGAGGTTGCCCTTGAGCACCACCACCCCGCCGGTCGGCGAAAACGGGTTCGAGGTCGGTCGGATCACATTCTGCCCGCTGGGGAAAACGACGTCTTTCAGGTTTTCGGCGATGGTCTTGCCGGTAACGGTGATGCAGTCGCCGTGCAGGTAGCCGCCGTCCAAGAGCGCCTTCATCAGCACCGGCACCCCGCCGATGTCGTACAGATCCTTCATCACGTATTCGCCGCCCGGCTTCAGATTGCCGATATACGGCGTGCGCGCGAAAATCTTGCCGACTTCGTGCAGGTCGAAATCGATCCCGCATTCGTGGGCGATCGCCGGCAGATGCAGCCCGGAATTGGTCGAGCCGCCGGCCGCGGCAACCACGGTCGCCGCGTTCTCCAGCGATTTGAGGGTCACGATGTCGCGCGGCCGCAGATTGAGCCGCAGCAGCTCCATCACCGCCTGGCCCGAGGCTTCGGCATAGGCGTCACGCGAATCGTACGGCGCTGGCGCGCCAGCTGAACCAGGCAGGGCCAGCCCGATCGCTTCGGAGACGCAGGCCATCGTGTTGGCGGTGAAGAGCCCGCCGCAAGAGCCGGACGACGGGCAGGCGACGCACTCCAGCTCGTGCAGATCCTCGTCGGTGGCGTCATGGATGCTGTGTTTGCCGACCCATTCGTAGACATCGCCGATCGTCACGTCGTGGCCGCGGAAGCGCCCCGGCATGATCGAGCCGCCATACATGAACACCGACGGTACGTTGAGGCGGACCATCGCCATCATCATGCCGGGCAGCGACTTGTCGCAGCCGGCGAGGCCGACCAGCGCATCGTAGCAATGGCCGCGCATCGTCAGCTCCACCGAGTCGGCGATGATCTCGCGGCTGATCAGCGATGCCTTCATCCCCGCATGGCCCATCGCGATCCCGTCGGTAACGGTGATCGTGGTGAACTCGCGCGGGGTTCCGCGCGCGGCGGCAACGCCTTTCTTGACCGCCTGGGCCTGGCGGGACAGTGCGATATTGCACGGCGCCGCCTCGTTCCAGGTGGTGGCGACGCCGACCAGCGGCTGGTTGATCTGCTCTTCGGAGAGCCCCATCGAATAGAGGAAGGCGCGGTGCGGCGCGCGCTCCGGCCCGACGGTCACATGTCGGCTCGGCATGTGCGATTTGTCGACCATAGGTCTGCGGATATCGTCGGGCATAGCCGATCTCCTTCAGGCGGTTGCCGGCAACCTAACGGTGGCATCGGGCGCGATCAATGCCGGGTTCGTGAATAATGATCGGCGGACGCCGATCATTGCAGCAACGAAGCGGAGGTGCGGATGAACACGCATGAGGTTTCGCTGAGCAGTTACGATCGGGTCATGCGCACCGTCCATTGGACGACGTTGGCGCTGGTGGCCGCCGCCTTTGCCGCGGTCTGGGCCGCCGATCCAGCCGTGGTTGGGCATTACGTCGGGCCGGTCGTTCAGGTTCATCGCTCGCTCGGACTGACCGTGGCGGCGCTGACCGTCTTTCGCCTCGCCTGGCGATGGCGGGTGGGCATCCCCGACCTGCCCGTCGATATGCCGGCGGTGCAGAAGCTGGCGGCGCGCACCATCGAGGGCCTGATTTACCTACTGCTGCTGGCTCAACCGTTGGTCGGCCTGTTGTACACGAACGCCTACGGGCTTCGCGCGAAGCTGTTCTTCCTTGTCGAGATCCCCGCGTTGATCGCCTGCGACCGGCCGCTAGGGGAGCAGCTGGGCAACATCCACAGTTTTCTGGGCTATGTGCTGCTGACCTTGATCGGCCTGCATGCCGCGGCGGCGCTGTTTCATCACTTCGTCCGCCGCGATGAGGTGCTGAACACGATGATGCCGCCGCGCCTGCGCCGGTGACATCGCATTTGCCTATCGCCGTGCGACGCGGCACATTCCGCGAAGTGAGGCGCGGGAGGATGCCGATGGCGTCGGTGATCGAGAAGCAAGCGATATGGGTGCGGCCGACCGGAGCGGCGCTCGGCGCCGATATCGAGGGCGTCGATCTTGCCGGGCCGCTGTCGCCGGAAACCATGGCGGCCATCAAGCAGGCCTGGGGCGAGCATCTGGTGCTGCGCTTCCGCGGCCAGTCGCTGTCGGACGACGATCTGATGCGTTTCAGCCGGCAATTCGGCCCGCTTGACTGGGCCCCGGTCGCTGCGGCCGACGTCAAGATGGCTGGTGCGGACGAAAAGCAATACGTGATGGTGATCTCGAACGTCATCGAGAACGGCGTCGCGATCGGTCAATTGGGAGCGTACGAGGCGATCTGGCACACCGATATGTCCTATATCGCCGAGCCGCCGATGGCCTCGGCGCTTTATTCGCTCGAGGTGCCGCAATCGGGCGGCGACACCGGCTTTTGCAACATGTACCTGGCGCTAGAGACACTGCCCGCCGAGCTACGCCGCCAGGTCGAGGGCAAATTCTGCCGCCACGACGCCAGCCGCAATAGCGCCGGCGAGCTGCGCCGCGGTTATGTCGATGCACCCGACGCGTCGCAGACCGTCGGCGCCGACCATCCGATTGTCCGCACCCACCCGGCGACCGACCGCAAGGCGCTGTTCCTCGGCCGCCGCCGCAACGCCTATATCCCCGGCCTCTCCCTCGCCGACAGCGAGGCGCTGCTCGATGCCCTATGGGCGCACGCGACAAAGGACGAATTCACCTGGTACCAGCAATGGCGGGTGGGCGATCTGATCCTCTGGGACAATCGCAGCGTCATGCATCGGCGCGACGCGTTCGATCCGGCCGCGCGGCGCGTCATGCACCGCACCCAGATCAAGGGCGACCGGCCGTACTAGGGCCTATGCTCGCACCTTGACCCTCGCTGGACGGGCGAGCGATGCGTCGATCTCCTCGATCGTGCGGCCCTTGGTCTCGATGCCCAGCACAAGGAAGGCCGCCGCCGCCAAAGCGGCCCAGAATGCCAGGAAATACATCGCCGGGATGATGGCGCCGACACTCGCAGCGGGCTTGATGAAATCGGTGCCACCAACGATCAGCGCTAGCCCGAGCGGGCTGATGATCTTGCCGAGATTGCCCACCCCATAGCCCAGGCCCATGCCGCTCGCGCGCAGCCCGGCGGGCCACACCTCGGCCATGTACGGCGCGATTATCGTGTACGAGCCGCCGCCGAAGAACGAGTGTGCCATCAGCATCAGCCAAAAGACCGAAACGCTGCCGATGAAAACATCGGCAAGATATCCAGCAACGATCAATGTCACCACCCCGCCTAGGCACGCGAAAATGCCGGCCGCGCGGCGACCCATCAGATCAGGTAGGAAGGTGCAGAACACGCGTCCGACAAAGGCGCTGAGGGCGACCCAGATCATTAGAAACGACGCTTCGGCCGGGGTCGTGTGCAACAACAACAGCAGCAGCGTCGGCGCCCACAGCGCCAGCCCCACGCCGCTCGTTTGCGACAGCCCGGTCAGGCAGACGAGGGCCACGCTGCGCGGGTATCTGAAGAGTTCGCGCCACGGCGTGTGCTGCATTTCTGGGAGATCGGCCGGCAATTCGATCTCGTTCGGGTCGATCTGCAAGGCCCAGGCGATCGAGCGGCGGGCCTCCTCGTGCCGGCCGCGGCGAATGAGCCAGCGCGGCGACTCCGGCACCCAGGCGCGGATCATCAGCGTCAGCAGCGCCGGTAAGAGGCCGATCAGAAACAGGCCGCGCCAGCCGATGATTGGCCCGAGATAGGCACCCGCCGCCGCGCCGAGCGCACCGCCTACGGAAACAGTCGTGGTGACGAGCCCACCGACCCAGCCGCGCTTCGACGAGGGAACGAATTCCTGCACCAGCGGCAGGTCGACGGTGACCATCCCAGCGACCCCAACGCCGACAAGACAGCGGCAAAATGCCAGGAACAGCCAGCCATACTGGTCGGGCGAGGCCGCCATGACGCCGGTGGCGAGTGAGAAGTTGAGCACCGTGGCGACGAACACCTTACGGCGGCCGATGCGGTCGGCCATCCAGCCCCAGAAGAAGGCGCCCGGGATGGCCCCGACACCTGCGGCCAGCAGTATGACGCCCGACTCGATGAACGACAGATGCCAGGCGCCGACGATAAACGCGAGAACATAGCCAATGAGGAAGAAATCGAAGAAATCGAGCATGTCGCCGAGAATTGCAGCCGACACGATCTTCCACTGGTTCAGCGTCAGCCGCTGCTGCCGCTCCAATATCTCCAGCATCGCGCCCTCCCGTTCGGCCCCGACGAGCGGCGATGCGAAGCGGCTTTTTTTACGGCGGCGGGTTCGGTTATTCGTACAGAGCTTTCTTGCGCAGCCGAAAAGCGGTTTATGGTGATTGCATCGACCGTTAGGGCGTCAGCAGCATAGCGGCAGTCTGTCGCAGTCGGCAAGCGATGCGCCTCGTTTTCTGCTTGCGCCCTCCCGGAGAAATCCCGAAAACGGCGCGCGTCGTCGCATCCGCCGTCGGGAGGGATAAATGCGCTTTCGAGCGTGGGTTTCGGGTTTGTTGTGCCTTGCGGCATGCTCGTCGACCCCCAGTGACGCGTCAAAGGTGACGCTTCACAATTCCGAGTGGAACCACGTTAACGTTCAGATCGTCATCACGCGCAGCGCCAATTGCGACGATCGCGGGCCGGAATTCGTCGGCTCCCAGGATTTGGTCATGCACAAGGACGAGTCGAAAACCGTCATCGCGCTCAACGGCACTAGCGTCTGCTGGCGGCACGACCGCTTTCCAAACAAGCCGAACCCGGGCGAGTGGTCCGGCTGGAGCCGTGCAATCCCGTTCCCCGGCGAGAACACCACGACCGATTTGTAGGTGGTCAACTCAACCGGGGGCGGAGCCTTAGCTGTTCCCCCAGCACCGTCGCCAGCGCGGCGCCGATCAGCGCCATCGCGAGCAGATCGTGCGGACCGAGGCGCTCGCCGGTCATCAACGCGCTGGCTGATACGGCAACGCAAGGCACGGCGAGCGAGCTGATGCCGCTGACGCTGGCCGGCAAGACCCGCACGATACGGAACCAGGCGAAATAGGCGATGCCGTTCGAGATCACCCCGAGGAACAGCAGCGCCAGCCAATGCACCGGCATGACCGAAGCCAGATCGGGCGGGAAGCTCACGATCAGCCAGATAAAAATCAGCGGGACGAGACCGATCACTAGCTGCCAGAACGCCACGGCTGATGAATTGGCGCGCCAGCGGCGGCGCTTGAGCCAGACTGTGCCCAGTCCGAAAGCCATCGCCGCGACCAGGGCCAGCGCCGCGCCAAGCGGCGCGTTGCGCAGGCTCGATAGATCCTGCGATACCATGCTTACAACCGCGGCGGCGCCAAGCGTCAGCGCGACGAGGCGCGGCGCGGTGAACCGTTCGCCGAGCAACGGGCGGGCAAACAGGCTGGCCCAGATCGGCATCGTGTAGATCAGCATCGAGGTCCGCCCGGGGCTCATCAGATACATGCCCAAGGTCATGCAGATCGGCATGATCGTCATGTAGAGCAGCGCCGTTATAACGAGATCGGGCCAGGCCTCCCGCTCGACCCTAAAGGAAATGCCGGACAGCATCCCTTGGCCTCCCAGGGCCGCGGCGCCGAGTATTTGCACCAGAACTCGCAGGGTTAGGATGTCAAAGCCGCCGAGGGCGATCCCGGTCACCGGATAAGCCACGCCCCAGCTGAACCAGGTTACTGGCAGCAACAGAAACGCCATTTCCTCCCCTTCGCTCGCGCCTCACCCGCGCGACGTGCCGGTATACGTCGCCCGGTTTCCTGTCCTAAGCTAGCCGCTCGTATTGCAGATCAGCCAAGCGCCGGGAGAATTCGATGCAGGTCATCAACGCAATCGCCAAAATCCTCAAGAAGGAAGGGATCGAGTGGCTGATCGGCTACCCGGTCAATCCGATTATCGAGGGCGCGGCCCAGGAGGATATTCGCACGATCATGGTGCGCCAGGAGCGTATCGGCCTGCATATGTGCGACGCGGTTGCCAAGACCAGCTCGGGCGACAAGATCGGGGTCTTCGTGATGCAGCACGGGCCTGGCACCGAGAACGCGTTTGGCGGCGTCGCGCAATCCTACGGCGATTCCACTCCGGTGGTGGTGCTGCCGGCCGGTTATGCGCGCAATATCAATCAGGTTCACCCGAACTTCAACGCCGCGCTCAATTTTCGGCACGTCACCAAGTCGTCCGAGCAGGTGACCGTCGCCGAGGCGACGGTCGAAGCACTACGCCGGGCCTTCACCCAGGTGCGCAACGGACGCCCCGGCCCGGTTTTGGTCGAATTCCCCACCGATATTCTGCGCGCCGAAGTCCCGGATGAGCTCGTCGCCGAATACAAGGCCGCGCCGCGGTTGAAGAGCGGCCCCGACCCGCAATCGGTCTCGAAGATCGCCGAGGCGCTGGTTGCGGCGCAGCGGCCGGTCATTCATGCCGGCCAGGGCGTCCATTACGCCAAGGCGTGGCCGCAGCTGAAGGCGCTCGCCGAATTGCTCGAGGCGCCGGTGATGACCACGCTCGGCGGCAAGAGCTCGTTCCCCGAGAGCCATCCGCTGTCGCTCGGCTCCGGCGGCATCGGCATCGGCGAGCATCTCTGGCACTTCCTGCAAAACGCCGACACGATCTTCGGCATCGGCTGCAGCTTCACGCGGACGAGCTTCGGCACCGCGATGCCCAAGGGGAAGAAGATCATCCACGCGACGCTCGACCCCTACGCCATCAACAAGGACGTTCCGGTCGATCTCGCCGCGGTCGGCGACGCCGGTCTGACGCTCGACGCGGTTCTCGAGGAGGTCAAGGACCGCCTCAAAGGCAAGGTGCGCGACCGGCTCGCCGGCGTCACGCGCGAAATCCGCGGCCACCGCGAGGAGTGGATGGGCAAGTGGATGCACCGGCTGACCGCGGACACAACGCCGATTTCGCCCTATCGCGTCGTCTGGGACCTGCTGCACACGGTCGATGTCGACAACACGATCATCACTCATGACGCCGGCAGCCCGCGCGATCAGATCTCGCCGTTCTGGCAGAGCAACAAGCCGCTCTCCTATCTCGGCTGGGGCAAGACCACCCAGCTCGGCTATGGCTTGGGCCTGGCGATGGGTGCAAAGCTCGCCAACCCCGACAAGCTCTGCGTCAATTTCTGGGGCGACGCTGCGATCGGCTTCACCGGTATGGATTTTGAGACCGCAGTGCGCGAGCGGCTGCCAATCCTGTCGATCCTGTCGAACAATTTCTCGATGGCGATCGAGCTGAAGGTGATGCCGATCTCGACCGAGAAGTATCGCTCGACCGACATCAGCGGTAATTACGCCGACTTCGCCAAGGCGCTCGGCGGCTACGGCCAACGCGTCAACGAGCCGGGCCAGATCAAGGAAGCGATCAAGCGCGGCATCCAGAAGACCAAGGACGGCGTGCCGGCCCTCTTGGAATTCATCACCGAGAAGGCGGTCGACGTTTCGCGGTACCCGCAATAGGAGACCGATGGACGTCTACCACATCTGGTTCGACCTCAAGCCGGGCGTTCGCGACACCGAGTTCACCGCGAGCGCCCGTGCCTATCTCGACCGGCTGAGGGAAGGCGGCCACCTTGTTTCCTACCGCATCACCCGGCGCAAGCTTGGCCTCGGCCCGCCGCGGCTGCGCGAGTGGCACGTCACCATCGATTTCGAGAATTTGACGCAGCTGGATACCGCGTTCGGCCAGGTCTCGGCGCGGGCCGACCCGGTCGAAAGCTTCCATCACGCAGTCAATTCCAAGGTCGAGAACGCATTCTTTGCGCTATACCGCGACTTCCCCGATCCGCACCGGGTGACCGGCCAGGAGAAATTCTGAAGGAGGACATCATGCCGCTGCCGCAAGACATCCGCCCCGTCTTCCAGGACATCCAGGACACGCTGATCCGCTCCGACGCGCCGTGGATCGAGCAGACCCCGCTCTCCAAGGTCAAGGTGCTGTGGATCGGCCGCGAAACCGGCACCTGGGCCTCGCTGCATCATTGGAAGAAGGGATATGCCGCCCCGCCGCACAAGCATCTTGGCGGCGCGCATGTGTGGATCGTTTCGGGCAAGCTGCAGGTGCGCGATGGCACGCTCGACGCCGGCGATTATGTCTACGAGCCGTCGGGGGTGCTGCACGACGCGACGACGGCGCTCGAGGACACAACCTACCTCTTCATCGCCACCGGGCCGGTGCTGTTCTTCGACGAGAACGGCTTTACCCGCTACACCAATTGGGAGGTGATGGAGAAGCTTCGCGCCTCGGCCGAGAAGCTGCCGCAAGCCGCGGAGTAGAAGCTCAATCGTGGCGCTCGCGGCTGTCCGTGGGCGCCTCGGCGCGTTCTGACATCCCGTAGTCGCGGATGACTGATGCGATCCGCAGCCGGTAGTCCCGGAACAGCTCGCTGCGGCCTTTTGCCTGGGCCATCCGGTGCGCCTCGACCCGCCGCCATTCGGCGATCGCCGCGTCGTCCCGCCAGAACGACAGCGACAGCACCTTGCCCGGGTCGGTCAGGCTCTGGAACCGCTCGATCGAAATGAACCCGTCGATCTGTTCGAGGCGCGGTCTGAGCGCCGCGGCGATGTCGAGATATTCCTGGCGGCCTTCCTCTTTCGGCCAAACTTCGAAGATCACGGCGTGCATCAAGGGTCTCCCGGCGGCGAGGACACTCAACATACCTGCTAACGCCGTCGAGAGGTTACGATGGCGGCCGAAATGAGGATCGCGCGATGACCACTGACTACGGTGGGCTGATCGGCCGGCTGCGCCAGGTTCTGGGACCAAGCGGCATCCTGACCGACCGCGCCGACACCGACCCTTATTGCGAGGATTGGCGGCGCCTCTATCACGGCAAGACGCCGGCGGTGCTGCGGCCCGCCAACACGGCCGAGGTCGCCGATGCGGTACGGCTGTGCGCGGAGGCCCGCGTGCCGATCGTACCGATGGGTGGCAACACGTCGATGGTCGGCGGCGCCGCGGTCAGCGAGGACGGGTCGCAGATCATCCTCTCGCTGTCGCGCATGAACCGCGTGCGCGGCATCGACCCCGTGGACATGACCATGGAGATCGAGGCCGGCGTCACCCTGAGGGCGGCGCAGATCGCCGCCGAGGAGGCCGACTGCCTGCTGCCGCTATCGATCAACTCGGAGGGGTCGGCGCAGATTGGCGGCGTGCTCGCGACCAATGCCGGCGGCAACAACACGGTGCGCTATGGCAACGCCCGCGACCTTGTGCTCGGTCTCGAGGTCGTGCTGCCCGACGGGCAGGTGTGGAACGGGATGCGGCGCTTGCACAAGGACAACACAGGTTATTGCCTGCGCCAGCTTTTCGTCGGCAGCGAAGGGACGCTCGGCATCATCACCGCGGCGGTGCTGAAGCTCTTTCCGCGGCCGCGCGAGGTCGAGGTCGCGCTCTGCGCGGTCGCCTCGCCCGAGGCGGCGTTGCAGCTCTTCCAGGCCTGCCAGCAGCACGATCCGGCGGCGATCCAAGCTTTCGAATACATGTCGGGCGAGGGGATGGCCCTGGTCGAGCGCTACATCTCCGACGCCAAGCCGCCTCTCAACGCCCCGGCGGCGCATTTTGTGCTCCTTGAGCTGGCGACGCCGCGCGAGGGTGCCGGGCTGCGCGCTGCGCTTGAACAGCTGCTCGCTGTCGCGATGGAAAACGGCATCGTCATCGATGCGGTCATCGCCGAAAGCGGAGCGCAGCGCGCGGCGATCTGGAAACTGCGCGAGGAGCATTCCGAGGCGCAAAAGCGCGCCGGCGCCTCGGTTAAGAATGACATCTCGGTGCCGGTGTCGAAGGTGCCGGAGCTGATCCGCCGCGCGACTGCCGCATGCGAGCGGCTAGTCCCTAGCATTCGCTGCGTGCCCTTTGGCCATCTTGGCGACGGCAACATCCATTTCAATCTCGTGCAGCCCGAGGGCGGTGACGGCGTCGCCTTTCTCGCCCGCGACCACGAGCTGATGGACGCGGTCAACGAGATCGTTCGCGACCTCGACGGCAGCTTCTCGGCCGAGCACGGGATCGGCCGCCTCAAGCCCTACATGATGCCGGAGTGGCGCGGTGGTGCCGAACTTGAGCTAATGCGCCGGATCAAGACGGCGCTCGATCCCGAAGGGCTACTTAACCCGGGAAAGCTGCTGCCCTAGAGCGGCCAAGCGCCGCCTGGAAACAAGATAACCGGCACCCGCGTCCCAACTGTCGCGGCGGGCGCGTGCGGCGGGCGGATCACCAGGCAATCCGACGACGCGAGCGGCCGCATCATCGACGAGTCCTGCACCTCGAACGGCATGGCTTCGAGCGTGCCATCGGCGGCACGGCTGAGCGTCGAACGCAGGTAATCCTGCCGCCGGTCGTTCTGGCGCAGATCACGGCCGAGCCGCGCGGTGACCTGTGGCTCGGCATTATCGGGCAAACCGGCGAGCCGCTCCATCGCCGGCTTCAGGAACAGCAGCGAGCACACCAGGGTCGATACCGGGTTGCCGGGCAGCCCGATCATCGGCGTGCCGCGATAGCTGCCCGACATCAGCGGTTTGCCAGGGCGCATCGCGATCTCCCAGAAATCGATCGCCAGCCCGTCTTCCGAGAGCACGCCGCGCACCAGATCGTGCTCGCCGACCGAGACACCGCCGGTCGACACCAGCAAATCGACGCCGCGAGCCCCGGCGGCGAAGCGGCGCAGCGCGTCGGCGTCGTCGGGCGCGTTGCCGAGCCCGACCGGCACGCCGCCGCAGGCGGTGACGAACGCCGCCAGCGCCAACGCGTTCGAGCTGACGATCTGATGCGGTCCGATCGGCTCGCCCGGCATCACCACCTCGTCGCCGGTCGAGAGGATGCCGACCATCGGTCGGCGGCGGACAAACAGCCACGGCCGGTTCATCGCCGCCGCAAGGCCGATATGGCGCGGGGTCAAGCGTGTCCCGGCATGAAGCAAGACATCGCCCTCGGAGAAATCGAGCCCGGCGCGGCGGACATAGCGACCGAGCGGCGCGCCCTCGACCACCCTTACCGTATCGCCGTCGCGCTCGGTGTCCTCCTGAATGACGATCGTGTCGGCGCCTTGGGGCAGCGGCGCGCCGGTAAAGATGCGCGCGGTTTCTCCCTTGCCGACGATGCCGCCGAACCCGGCGCCGGCCGGGATTTCGGCGACGATGCGCAGGTTGGTCGGGACCTTCTCGACATCGGCGGCGCGCACCGCGTAGCCGTCCATCGCCGAGACCGCGAAAGGCGGCTGGGTCCTGCGCGCCGCGACATCCTCGGCGAGCACCCGGCCAACAGCATCGGAGATCGATACCTGCTCGGCAGGCAGGGCGGTGAGCGGCGCCGACAGCCGCGCCAGGGCTTCCTCGACCGAGATCATGGCTTCACTCTCCCGCGACGAAATCGCCCGATTTACCGCCGGATTTGCGCAGCAAACGCAGATCGGTGACGGTCATCCCGCGGTCGATCGCCTTGCACATGTCGTAGATCGTCAACGCCGCGACGCTGGCCGCGGTCAGCGCCTCCATCTCGACCCCGGTGCGGCCCTTCAGCCGGCAGGTCGCGGTGATCTCGACCGACGAGCGTTCCGGCACGCACGCCAGCTCGACCTCGACCGAGGTCAGCGCCAGCGGATGGCACAGCGGGATGAGGTCGGAGGTGCGTTTCGCCGCCATGATCCCGGCGAGGCGCGCCGCCGCCAGCACATCGCCCTTGGCGATCTCGCCGGCCTGCACGCGGGCCAAGGTCTCCGGCTTCATCACCACCCGCGCGCCGGCGACCGCGATCCGGTCGGTTTCCGCCTTGTCCGACACATCGACCATGCGGGCGCGGCCCTGGCTGTCGACATGGCTGAGATCGGGCAGGCGCAGCAGCTTGCGCGTCGCCGCCGCGACATCCTTCTCGCGCATCAGCGACTCGCCGACGAGGAAACAGCGCGCCCCAACCGCGGCGAGCCGGTCGAGATCATCCGGGCTGTTGAACCCGCTTTCGCCGACAACGATGCGGTCCTTTGGCACCAGCGGCGCCAGGGTCTCGGCGGTCTTGAGATCGACCTTCAACGTCTTGAGGTCGCGGTTGTTGATGCCGATCAGCTTGGCGTCGAGTCCGAGCGCCCGGTCGAGCTCGGCGCGGTCGTGCACCTCGACCAGCACGTCCATGCCGAGCCCGTGCGCCTCGGCCGCGAGGTCGGCGGCTTCGCCATCGCCGAGGCAGGCCATGATCAGCAGAATGCAATCGGCGCTGAGAGCGCGGCTCTCTATCACCTGATAGAGGTCGATGATGAAGTCCTTGCGCAGCACCGGCAGCGTCACCGCCCCGCGCGCCGCGACCAGGTACTCGTCGGCGCCCTGGAAATACGGCTCGTCGGTCAGCACCGACAGGCACGTCGCGCCGCCCGCCATGTAAGCCTTGGCGAGGGCAGGGGGGTCGAAATCGGCGCGGATCAGCCCCTTACTCGGGCTCGCCTTCTTGATCTCGGCGATCAGCCCGTAACCGCCGCCCGAAATCTTGCCCGCCAGCGCATGCGCGAAACCGCGCGGCGCCGGCGCGTTCGACAGGCGCTTTTCGAGCTGAGCCTCAGGCATCGCCGCCTTGCGTGCGGCGATGTGCTCGCGCTTGCGGTCGCAGATTTCGCTGAGGACGTTGTTGTCCCTTGGGCTCACTTGTTGGTCTCCGCGACCAGCCGGGCGAGCACCGCCGCCGCCTTGCCGCTGTCGATTGTGTCGGCGGCGATGGCCACGCCCTCGCGCAAATTCGCGGCGCGGCCGGCGACGATCAGTGCCGCCGCGGTGTTGAGCAGCACGATGTCGCGCAACGGGCCTTTCTCGCCGGCCAGCACGCCGCGCATCAGCGCCGCGTTGTGCGCCGGCTCGCCGCCCTTGAGCTCGTCGAGGGTGGCGCGCGGCAACCCGGCATCCTCCGGCGTCACCTCGAAGCTGCGCACCTTGCCGTCCTTGAACTCGGCGACGATTGTCGTTCCGGTCGTGGTCAGCTCGTCCATGCCCGAGCCGTGCACGACCCAGACATGCTCGGCGCCGAGCCGGCCCAGCACCTCGGCCATCGGCACCACCCATTCGGGTGCGTACGCGCCGACCAGCAGGCGCTTGGCCCCGGCTGGGTTCGACAGCGGCCCCAGCAGGTTGAAGATCGTCCTTGTGCCAAGCTCCACCCGAGTCGGTCCGACGTGACGGGTCGCCCCGTGGTGGCGCGGCGCCATCAGAAAGCAGATGCCGATCTCGTTGAGGCAGCGCTGCACGATCGCCATGTCGCAATCGATGTTGACCCCAAGCGCCGTCAGCACGTCGGCGGCGCCGGATTTTGACGAAAAGGCGCGATTGCCGTGCTTGGCCACTGGCACGCCGGCGCCCGCGACGACAAGCCCGGTGGCGGTTGAAATATTGAACGAGCCGGAGGCGTCGCCGCCGGTGCCGACCGTGTCGATCGTGCCCGGCGGCGCGGTGATCGCCAGCGCCTTCGAGCGCATGATGCGCGCCGCGCCGGCGATCTCGTCGACCGTCTCGCCGCGCACGCGCATGCCCATGAGCAGCCCGCCCATTTGTGATGGCGTGGCGTTGCCCGACATGATGATCTCGAACGCCTCCTCGGCCTCCGCCTCGCTCAGCCGGTGGCCGGCGGCGACGCGCGCGAGCAGCGGGCGCAGATCGCTCATCAGAACCTTCTCCAAATCGACGCGACCCTTATATATCAGTCTATACAGTGCTTTTGCGAGCGGAGGGACGATGAGCGCCCCAGGGAACGCCAACGGGAACCTCGAAGGCGGCTGCGCCTGCGGCGCGATACGCTACCGACTGACCAACACGCCGATGATCGTCCATGCCTGCCATTGCCGCGATTGCCAGAAGCAGTCCGGCAGCGCCTTTGTCATCAATCTGTGGATCGAGCGCAAATTCGTCGAGCCGAGCGGCGCCGAGCCGGTGGCGTTCCGCGTGCCGCCAGGCAGTAGCGGCAAACCGCATGACATCTTTCGCTGTCCGAAATGCGGCACGGCGCTCTGGAGCAAGTACCATGCGGCGCCGGGCGACACCGTGTTGTTACGCGCCGGCACGCTCGACCAACCGGAGGCGATTAAGCCCGACGTCCACATTTTCACCCGCAGCCAGGTGCCGTGGCTCCAGCTGCCGAAGAGCGCCCGCGTCTTCCCGGCGTTCTATAAGTTCGAAGAGGTATGGCCTCCGGAAAGCCTGGAGCGCTGGCAGGCCATTGTTGCTGGGAGTTAGCCCGCGTTGCGGCGAACCAGCAGTCCTGCTACAATCCGCGCATGATCGCGTTTTCGCCCGTCACAATCTGGTGGTGGCCCGTCTAGTCCAGGCGGCCATTTCTGTCATGTTCCGTATAGGCCGCCTCGGAAACCCGGGCGGCCTTTGTCATATCCGGGCAAGGCAAAGCGGGTCCCCGAGGCGGTAAGTCGAAAGGGGATACCGATGCAGCGCAAGAGCTTCACTACCGCAGGCGGGATCGCGGTCGAGCGCGAGCTTGTCACGCGCCCCTACAGCTCCGCCGATTCCGCGCTCGCCGAGGCGCTCGACAGGAAGCGCGGCGTGCTGTTCTCGTCGAGCTTCGAGTTTCCCGGCCGCTACACCCGCTGGGACATGGGCTTTGTCGATCCGCCGCTGGTGTTCAGCGCGCGTGGCCGCGGTTTCACGGTCGAGGCGCTCAACCCCCGCGGCGAGGTGCTGCTTCCGGCGATCGCCGACGCGTTGCGGCGCCTCGACTCGGTCGAGCTCGGCGCCACGAGCAACACTAGCATCGGCGGCGTGATCTGCGAGTCGGCAACACGCTTCCCCGAGGAGCAGCGCAGCCGTCAGCCTTCGGTGTTCTCGGTGCTGCGCGCGCTGATCGCCTTGTTCAAGAGCCCGGAAGACGAGCATCTCGGCTTCTATGGCGCCTTCGGCTACGACCTCGTCTTCCAGTTCGAGCCGATGCAGCTGCGCCTGCCGCGTCCCGACGATCAGCGCGATCTTGTACTTTACCTGCCTGACGAGATCCTGATCGTCGACCACATGCGCCAGCAGGCCTCGCTCTACCGCTACGAGTTCGCGTCCGGCGGCAGATCGACCGCCGGTCTGCCGCGCGCCACGCCGGAGGCCGCCTACCACCCCGATCTGACGCCAACTGAGCTGCCGCCCGAGAGCGACCACGCGCCCGGCGAATACCCGGCGCTGGTCGAAAAGGCCAAGCAGGCGTTCAAGCGCGGCGATCTGTTCGAGGTCGTCCCCGGCCAGCTCTTCACCCGCTCGTGCGCCGACACGCCGAGCACCGTGTTTGAGCGGCTGAAAAAGGCCAATCCGGCACCCTACGGCGCGCTGATTAATCTCGGCGCCGGCGAGTTTCTTGTCGCCGCGTCGCCGGAAATGTACGTCCGCGTCGAGGGTCGCCGCATCGAGACCTGCCCGATCAGCGGCACCATCCGCCGCGGCGCCGACCCGCTCGAAGACGCCGACCGCATCCTCGAATTGCTCAACTCCAAGAAGGACGAGAGCGAGCTGACGATGTGCACCGACGTCGACCGCAACGACAAATCGCGCGTCTGCGTCGCTGGCAGTGTCAAAGTCATTGGCCGCCGCCAGATCGAGATGTACTCGCGGCTGATCCATACCGTCGACCACGTCGAGGGCGAGCTGCGTCCCGAATTCGACGCGCTCGACGGGTTCCTCTCGCATGCCTGGGCGGTGACCGTGACCGGCGCGCCGAAGCTGTGGGCGATCCGCTTTATCGAAGCCGAGGAGCGCTCGGCGCGGCGCTGGTATGGCGGGGCGATCGGCCGGCTGACCTTCGACGGCAACATGAACACCGGCCTCACGTTGCGCACGATCCGCATGAAGGACGGGGTCGGCGAGGTCCGAGCCGGCGCGACCCTGCTGTTCGACAGCGACCCGGTCGCCGAGGATGACGAGTGCCGGCTCAAGGGCTCGGCGCTATTCGTTGCAATTGCCGGCAACCGCGCAGCACCTCCGGCGGCCGTAGCGGCGACGCCGCAATCCGGTCGGGGGCGCAGGGTGCTGCTGGTCGATCACGAGGACTCGTTCGTCCACACCCTGGCGGGCTACGTTCGCCAGACCGGCGCGGAATGCGTGACCCTGCGCCACGATTTCGCCCGCGCTGAACTGGCCGGTGGCCCAGCCCCCGATCTGGTACTGCTGTCGCCCGGCCCCGGTCGTCCGGACGATTTTGCGATGCGCGAGACGCTGGATCTGCTGTTGAAGCGTCGCATCCCGATCTTTGGTGTGTGCTTGGGGCTGCAGGGGATCGTCGAATATTTCGGCGGCGCGCTCGATGTGCTCGATGTGCCGATGCACGGCAAACCCTCGGTAATCAAGGCGTCGGGCAACCGGCTTTTCGGCGGGCTGCCAAGCGAGTTCACGGTCGGCCGCTACCATTCGCTCTACGCGCGACGCAGCGCCCTGCCGATCGTGCTATCGGTCGCTGCCGAAACCGCCGAGGACGGAGTCATTATGGCGATCGAACATAAATCGCTGCCGATCGCGGCGGTACAGTTTCACCCGGAGTCGGTGATGACCTCGCCCGGTGCGGTCGGCATGCCAATCATCTCGGCGATGCTCGCGACGCTTTGCGCCGAGCGGGTGACGTAGCCGCCGCTAGAACATCTTATCCAGCACGTCGCGGTGGATGGTGACCGGGTAGCGTTTCTTGAGCGCCCCGGTCAGCTCGCCCACAAGGTCATAGCGGGCGGCGTTGGTGAGCTCGCTCTGTAGCCCCTTCGCCAGATCGGCTGGGGTCGTGTCGGACGTCTTGATTTCCTTCAGCTGTCCGACATAAGCGCCGGCCGAGTCGCTGGCGACCACCGTGTCGCCGACTTTAGCGTCGAACAATTTGCCGACGAGCGGCGCCGGCACGGCCGAGCCTGGTTTCGGCCGGCGCGTCAGCGGCGGCGGCTCAGTCACGGTCAGCTTCTGGTCGGCGGCGGCCTTGGCGAGCGGGGTGCCGGCAGCAACCGCGGCGGCGAGGGCGTCGGCCTCTTTCTTCACCGCATCCTGTTTCCGCTCGGTAGCCCACGCGGTGACGACCTGGTCCTTGACCTCGGCGATCGGCTTGGTCCGCGGCGGTGTGACCTTGTCGACATGGACGACAAAGATCGCGCCGTCCTCGATCGCGGTCACCCGGCTGGTCTCGTTCTCGCCACTCTCGAAAACCAGCTTCAGCACATCCTTCGACGAGACCGGGATCGAGGCTGGTTTGCCGTCGGGGTCGCGCCCGCCGGCATCTGTCGAGGCGACAGTCGTAACGGTGAGGTGGTACTTGGCCGCGACATCGGCGAGCGAAGCGCCGCCGGCCAACGCGTCGTCGACCTGTTTGGCGATATGGTCGAGGCGGTCGGCCTCAGCTTCTTGCGTCAGTTCGTCCTTCAGCTGCTGCTTTGCTTCATCGAAGGTTAGGCTCTTCATCGGCTCGATCTTGGTAACCAGCAGGATATGCCAGCCGAACGAGTCCTTGACCGGTTCGCTCGGCTTATCGAGCGGCAGGTCGAAGGCGGCATCTGCCAAAGGCTTTGGCAGATCGCTCGCCTTGACGAGGCCGAGATCGATGGTCTGCGGGTCTTGGCCGGCGACGGTCGTCGCAACCTTGGTGAAGTCCTGACCGGCGGCAAGCGCGTCCTCGACGGCTTTGGCCTTGTCCTCGCTCGTCGCCAGGATTTGCCGAATTTGCCGCTGCTCGGGGATGGCGAGGTCGTCCTTGCGTTCCTTATAGGCTGCCTTGAGGTCGTCGTCGGAAACGTTGATCTCGCTCGCGAGATCGGCAATCCCAAGGCTCGCTAGCGTAAAGCTCCGGTACTCCTCCGCCTTGAATATATCCGAGTGTGTTTCGTAGAATTTCTGCAGGTCGTCGTCGCTCGGCGTGCCGACCCCCGTTGCGGCGGCGAGCGGGATCGCGACAACGTCGGCGACCCGGGTCTCGCTGCGATAGCGGTAGATCGTATCGATGACCGGGGCAGGAATCCGCACCCCGGCGGTCAGCGCCTGGAGTAGATCCCCACGCGGGACCTCGGCCCGCAGCTTCGCCACCAGACCCTCCTCGGTCATCCGGTACATGGCCAGGATCTGGGTGAACTGGTCGTGGTTGAACCGCCCGTCGGGCCCGACAAAGGCAGGGTTCGAGGTGATTGCTGAGCGGATCACGTCGTCCGACAAGTCGAGCCGGAGGTGTGTATCCTCCTGGTCGAGCAGGCTATCGTCGATCAGCTTGTCGAGCACTGCGTCCGGAATGCCAAGCAGCTTGATCTGCGCCGAGTCGATGGACCCGCCGAACTGCGCGCGCAGCCGCTCGACGGTCGGTTTCAACGCGGCCTGAAACTGATCGGCGCGGACTTCACGGTCGCCCACGCTGGCGACGATCGCGTCTGGTGCCCCCTTGTCCTGGGAAAACGGTGAGCGGGTATAGATGCCCCAAGAGGCGAAGGACAGGATCAATAATCCGAACAACACCTTGATGATGACGCCGCCCGCTCGCGTGCGGATCGCTTGCAACATGATTGGCTGACCGTGTCGTCATTTCCGGGCGGCGATGGCGCGGGTTGACCCGCCCAAACGCCGGTGTGATCGTAGCCGCCGATGATAGAGAGCGGTCGGCGGGGCCGCAACCATCGGCCCGTCGCCTGCCAAAGGATGCCCGATGGCTGCGCGCAGAAACCTCGTCGCCGGCAATTGGAAGATGAACGGGCTCAAGTCGGATGGGCTCCCCCTGGCGCGCGACATCGCCGCGCGCGCGGCGGCCGCCGGGACGCCGGGCTGCGACTTGCTGGTTTGCCCTCCGGCGACGCTCGTCGCGGCGGTCGGCGAGGTGCTGTCGGGCAGCATCGTCGCGCTGGGCGGCCAGGATTGCGCCCCCGCCGAGAAGGGCGCCTATACCGGTGACATCAGTGCCGAGATGTTGAGGGATGCCGGCTGCACCCATGTCATCCTCGGCCATTCCGAGCGCCGCCACGGCCATGGCGAGAGCGACGCCGACATCCGCGCTAAAGTTGCCGCCGCGTGGCGGGCTGGGCTGGTCGCCATCCTCTGTGTCGGCGAGACCCGCGCCGAGCGCGAGGCTGGGAGGGCGCGAGCCGTCGTCTCCGGTCAGATTGCTGGCTCGCTGGCCGAAGGGGCCGATGCCGCGAGGCTGGTCATTGCCTATGAGCCGGTCTGGGCGATTGGCACCGGACTTACCCCGACGCTCGTGGATATCGAGGAAATCCACCGAGCCATCCGGGCCGACATTCCCGTCGGCACTCGCATCCTCTACGGCGGCTCGGTCAATCCCAAGAACGCCGCTGAAATCCTCGCCCTCGGCGAGGTCGACGGCGCCCTGGTTGGCGGTGCCAGCCTCAAGGCCGAAGATTTCTGGGCGATCGCCCAGGCTTGCGGCTAATGGTGTCGGCCGCTAGCCAGAACACCGCGAACCGCTTACAAGACCGGCCATGATCGTCCTGCTGTTCATCATCCACGTCAGCATCGCGTTGGCGCTGGTCGGGTCCATTCTCTTGCAGAAGAGCGAGGGCGGCGCGCTCGGCATGGGCGGTGGCGGCATGTCCGGTTTCATGACCGGCCGTTCGACCTCCAACCTTTTGACTCGCACGACGGCAATTCTCGCCGGCGCGTTCTTCCTGACCAGCGTGGCGCTGGTCGTGCTCAATAATCGCAGCGGGGCGCCGCATTCGCTGCTCAATCAGGGCGCGCCCCCGACCCAGGAAATGCCGACGCCAACACCGCCCCCCGCGCCGCCGGCTGAGCCCGGCGCGCCGCTGCAAAAGTAGGGCGAATCGCTCGAAACCAAGGTTTTGCGCGTGTTTCGTTTCGGATGAACCGGTGCCTCGCCCGCCCTTACCCCAGATTGCGCTCTCGACAATCTCCGGCTGATTATGCGACGGCTGACGTAACCCTTTGATTTAATGGCCGTTGATTTCGACAAGTCGGCTTCGCGCGTTTCCCATTCGACACCGCGCCAGCTTGCTGTACATTGAAAGTCCATGACGCGGTTTATCTTTATCACCGGCGGCGTGGTCTCCTCACTTGGCAAGGGCATTAGCGCCGCGGCGCTCGGCGCGCTGTTGCAAGCGCGCGGGTTCAAGGTCCGCTTACGCAAGCTAGACCCCTACCTTAATGTCGATCCGGGGACGATGAGCCCCTATCAGCACGGCGAGGTCTTCGTCACCGATGACGGCGCCGAGACCGATCTCGATCTCGGCCATTATGAGCGCTATGTCGGCGTCGCCTCGCGCAAGAGCGACAGCGTCACCACCGGTCGTATCTATTCGACCGTGATCGGCCGCGAGCGCCGCGGCGAATACCTTGGCGCGACGGTGCAGGTGATCCCGCACGTCACCGATGCAATCAAGGAATTCATCCAGGCCGACATCGATGATGCGGACTTTCTCCTCTGCGAGATTGGTGGCACGGTCGGCGATATCGAGAGCCTGCCTTTTCTCGAGGCGATCCGCCAATTGGGCAACGAATTGGGCCGCGAGCGGGTCTGCTTCGTCCATTTGACCCTGGTGCCGTGGATCAATTCCGCCGGCGAATTGAAGACCAAGCCGACGCAGCATTCGGCCAAGGAGCTGCTCGGTGTCGGCATCCAGCCCGACATCCTGTTGTGCCGCTGCGACCGGCCGATCCCCGAGGGGGCGCGCAAGAAGATCGCGCTGTTCTGCAATCTGCGCGAATCACGGGTGATCCCGGCGCTCGATGTCGATACGATTTACGCGGTGCCCGGCGCCTATCACGCCGAAGGCTTCGATCGCGAGGTCTGCGACCATTTCGGTATCGCCTCGCCGGAGCCAGACCTCAGCGGCTGGCACAACATCGTTACTGGCATCCGCAAGCCCGAAGGCCAGGTCTCGATCGCCATCGTCGGCAAGTACACGCATCTGCCCGACAGCTACAAATCGCTGGCCGAGGCGATGGCACATGGCGGCATCGCCAACAATGTCCGGGTCAAGATCGACTGGATCGATTCCGAGGTGTTCGAGTCGGAGTCGGAATCGTTGCGCCAGTTGGAAGGGGTGCACGGCATCCTTGTGCCGGGCGGGTTCGGCGAGCGCGGCACCGAGGGCAAGATCGAGGCCGCCCGCTTCGCCCGCGAGCGGCAGGTGCCATATTTCGGCATCTGCTTTGGGATGCAGATGGCGGTGATCGAGGCGGCGCGGCACCTCGCCAAATTGTCGGGCGCCGGCTCAACCGAGTTCGGCCCTTGCGAGCATCCGGTGATCGGCCTGATGACCGAATGGGTGCGCGGCAACGAGATCGAGCAGCGCAATGCCAACGGCGATCTCGGCGGGACCATGCGATTGGGCGCCTATGAGGCGGTACTTGACCCCGAAAGCCGGGTCGCCGAGATTTACGGCACCGACCGGATCAGCGAGCGCCATCGGCACCGCTACGAAGTCAATATCGCCTACAAGGACACGCTCGAAGCTGCCGGCTTGCGCTTTTCCGGTACGTCGCCTGACGGATTGCTGCCGGAGATCGTCGAAATCCCCGATCACCCGTGGTTTATCGGGGTGCAGTTCCACCCCGAACTAAAATCGCGGCCGTTCGAGCCGCACCCGCTGTTCAAGTCATTTGTAAAGGCGGCGCTCGACCAATCGCGTCTTGTCTAACTTGGTTGTCATTGCGAACGCAGCGAAGCAATCTCCGGAAAGAAGTGCGCCCCCGATGGAGATTGCCGCGTCGCCTGCGGCTCCTCGCAATGGCAGTAACATACTCTGAGTCAAGTATGTTATTACCCTCGCAATGACGGAATGAATTGATGCGGCCGCGTCACGTCATCGTCGGCAATATCGCCATCGGCAACGACCTGCCGCTGGTGTTGATCGCTGGTCCGTGCGCGCTCGAAAGCCGGGCGCATGCGATGGAGATGAGCGCGGCTCTCGTCGAGCTGACGGACAAGCTCGGCATCTCATTGATTTACAAGACCTCGTTCGACAAGGCGAACCGCACCTCGATCGATAGCCCGCGCGGTTGCGGCATCGAGGAAGGCCTGCCGATCCTCGCCGAAATCCGCGAGCAACGCGGCTGCGCGGTGCTGACCGACGTGCATCTGCCCGAGCAATGCGCGCCGACCGCCGAGGCGGTCGATGTGCTGCAGATCCCGGCCTATCTGTGCCGCCAGACCGACCTGCTCGTCGCCGCAGCCGAGACCGGCGCCGCGATCAACGTCAAGAAGGGCCAGTTTCTCGCGCCGTGGGACATGAAGAATGTCGCCCGCAAGATCGCGGAAAGCGGCAACGACCGCATATTGCTGTGCGAGCGCGGCGCTAGCTTTGGCTACAACACCCTCGTCTCGGACATGCGGTCGCTGCCGGTGATGAAGGAAACCGGCTATCCGGTCGTCTTCGACGCGACCCATTCGGTCCAGCAGCCCGGCGGGCAGGGCGGTTCGAGCGGCGGCGAGCGCCGCTTTGTCGAGACCCTCGCGCGCGCCGCGGTCGCGGTCGGCGTCGCCGCGGTGTTCATGGAGACGCACCAAGACCCCGACAAAGCGCCCTCCGACGGCCCAAACATGGTGCCGCTCAAAGCACTGCCGGCGCTGCTGGAAACGCTGATGGAATTCGACCGCCTGGCCAAGGCTCGGCCGCAACCGGCCAGCTGAATTTTCCTTTTTTCGATGTTTCACGATAAGGGAGAAACGTCCGTCCCGAGGTATTCGGTTAGCCGTCCTGGATGAGCATCGAAACTGCGGTGATCGACTCCCACGACAGTAAATACTTCCATGGCGAAGCTTCGACACCGGCGCCAGGCTTCTTCGGCCGTCACTTGTCCCCTAAGGTGCTGCGCAGCGTCGTTGAAGATAACGCGAAGCCAGCCGCAGAACTGGCGCAAAGCCTCTGTTCCTGAACCCACTCGTTTATGCGCGTGCAGTTGTTGGATTCTCGCTTGGGTAGCCCGGCTTAGGGCATCTTCTGCGCCAGGTTTGCCTGCCACCACCGCCTTCGCAAGAGGCTGAAGCGAATGATGGGTTTCGTGGTCCACTGCGCTGTAATCATTCGCTAGCCGCGCCACGGCTTTTTGATACGCACGTCCCGTCAGTCTGAGTTCGCTCAATGCTTGGATCGTATTTGCGACAGTGGTATCTCGGGAGCCATTCTCCGTAGCCTTATAGATAGCAATCGCTGCCTCTAAAGCATTAGCCACCCGGGTTGGAAGACTGGATAAACCTAGGGACTTGGCAAGATCGCTTTGTTCCTTATTGCCCAGAGTAAACGGAGACGCTGCAGGGGGGCTTATCGGTGGCGGGGCTAGTGGCCTTGGCATCTCTGAAGCTCCAATTGTGTGAGAGATAAGATGCGGCGGCAGGATTTGAACCTGCGACCTTCCTGCCCATGCCCCGCGGGCACGTCGAAAGCAGGCGCTCTATCCTCTGAGCTACGGCGCACTGATCAAATTGCCTGGCATCGCCCTTCACGTCCCTCCATCGAAGGTACAAAAAGTAACGGCATGAACGGCACTTCGGTCTCGGAGAGGTTTGTGAGATAGGATCGCCCAAATTGATTTTGCGAAGAGATTGATATGACCGCCATCGCCGACATCCACGCGCGCGAAATTCTCGACAGCCGCGGCAATCCGACGGTCGAGGTCGAGGTCACGCTCGACAGCGGCACGATGGGTCGCGCTGCGGTGCCGTCGGGCGCCTCGACCGGTGCGCATGAGGCGGTCGAGAAGCGCGACGGCGGCTCGCGCTATCACGGGCGCGGCGTGCTGCAGGCGGTCGATGCGGTTAACGGCGAGATTTTCGATGCGCTGTCGGGTTTCGACGCCGCCGACCAGCTTGCGATCGACCGTACCCTGATCGAGCTCGACGGCACGCCGAACAAGGGGCGGCTCGGCGCCAATGCAATCCTTGGCGTCAGCCTGGCCTGCGCCCGAGCATCGGCGGCGGATGTCGATCAGCCGCTCTACCGCTATGTCGGCGGCGCCCATGCCCACATCCTGCCGGCGCCGATGATGAACATCGTCAACGGCGGCGTGCACGCCGACAACCCGATCGACATCCAGGAATTCATGATTGTGCCGGTCGGCGCGGATACGGTCGCCGATGCGATCCGCGCCGGATCGGAAATCTTCCACGAACTGCGGCGCAAGCTCCACGACGCCGGGCTCAACACCAATGTCGGCGACGAAGGCGGCTTCGCGCCGAACCTCGCCTCGGCCGACGCGGCGCTTGGATTCGTCATGCAGGCGATCGAGGCGGCGGGCTACAAGCCCGGCGACGATGTCGTGCTGGCGCTCGACCCGGCCTCGACCGAGTTCTACGACAAGGGCAAATACAACCTGAAAGGCGAGAAGAAGGTGCTCGATGCCGCCGGTATGGTCGCCTATTACGCCGACCTTGTCGCCCGCTACCCGATCGTCTCGATCGAGGACGGCATGGCCGAGGACGATTGGGACGGCTGGGCGCTGATCACCCGCGAACTCGGCCAGAAGGTGCAGCTTGTCGGTGACGATCTATTTGTCACCAACCCGGCGCGGCTCCGCGAGGGGATCGAGAAAAATGTCGCTAATGCCTTGTTGGTAAAGGTCAATCAGATCGGCACCCTGACTGAGACCTTGGACGCGGTCGAGATCGCGCTGCGCGCCGGCTATGGCGCGGTGATGTCGCACCGCTCGGGCGAGACCGAGGACACGACGATCGCCGACCTCGCCGTGGCGACCAATTGCGGGCAGATCAAGACCGGCTCGCTGTCGCGCTCCGACCGGCTTGCTAAGTACAACCAGCTGATTCGCATCGAGGAGAGCCTCGGCGCTTCGGCGCGTTACGCGGGGCTCTCCGCCTATCGAAAATAAACTCGTGTAATCGCTAAATTGTCGCGTCTGCGTTGCAGCGTTGACGTGCGCACCCCCCGCGCGTGATTCTCTTGTTCCATGGTGATCCTGCAGGAAATGCGCAGAAGGGCGCCGGCCATCGCTTGGCCGCTGATTGGGATCGCCGTCACCGCTTACTTCGCCTACCACGCCTGGATGGGCGAGCGCGGTCTGCGCGCCGGCCGCGAGATCGCCCAGCAGCTCTTCCTCGCCAAGCAGAATTTGGCGGCAACAGAGGCCGAGCGGGATGCGCTCGCGCACAAGGTCGCGGGCCTCGACCCGGCGCATGTCGACCCGGATTTGCTCGATCAGCAGATCCGTTCGACGCTCGATCTCGTCGCGCCCAACGAAATCATCATTCTGCAATCCGGCCAGGCACCTTGAGGGTGGCGTAGACGCCAGTTTCGGGAGATTGTCGCGGGCGGATTTGCCGCCCGTTCATGCTGCCCGCGCGGTTGCAAACCAACCCGTTTGTCAGCATTCTTCGGCGGCAGCCCGGAGGAAGCGTTTTATGCCAGCGAAGCGTGCCGCCACCTCGGTCAAGCTTGCGGAGCCGCCTGTCGCCGCGGCGACATTCAAAAAATTCTTCCAAGACATGTTGTTGATCCGCCGCTTCGAGGAGCGCGCGAGCCAGATGTACGGGATGCGGCTCATCGGCGGGTTCTGTCACCTCTATATCGGGCAAGAGGCGGTCGTCGTCGGCGTGCAAGCCGCGCTCGAGCAAGGCGACAGCGTCATCACCACCTATCGCGACCACGGGCACATGCTTGCCTGTGGCATGGACCCCAAAGGCGTGATGGCCGAACTCACCGGCCGGCGCGGCGGCTATTCGCACGGCAAGGGCGGCTCGATGCACATGTTCAGCCGCGAGAAGAACTTCTTCGGCGGACACGGCATCGTCGGCGCCTCGGTGCCGCTCGGCACGGGTCTAGCGCTAGCCCATCGCTATCGCGGCGACGGGCTGATTTCGGTGACCTATTTCGGCGACGGCGCGATCAACCAAGGCCAGGTGGCCGAGAGCTTCAACATGGCCTCGCTGTGGAAGCTACCGATCGTCTACGTGATCGAGAATAACCGCTACGGCATGGGCACCTCGGTGACGCGGGCGTCGGCGCGCACCGATCTCTTCCATCGCGGCATTGGCTTCGGCATCCCCGGGGAGCAGGTCGACGGGATGGATGTCGGAGCGGTCTACGACGCGGCGCAGACCGCAGCCGAGCATGCCCGCTCGGGGCAGGGGCCGATCATCCTCGAGATGCTGACCTACCGCTATCGCGGCCACTCGATGTCCGACCCGGCCAAGTATCGCACCAAGGAAGAGGTCGACCGGATGCGTTCCGAGCACGACCCGATCGATCATCTGCGTCAGCGCCTCATCGAAGAGGGCATGGCCACCGACGCCGAGCTCAAGGACATTGAGCGGCGGGCGCGCGACATCGTCGTCGAGGCCGCGCAGTTCGCCCAGGATTGTCCGGAGCCCGATCCGAGCGAGCTGTGGACCGATGTGCTTGCCGATGCCTAAGTTGGTTCGATGAGCACCGAAATCCTGATGCCAGCGCTGTCGCCGACGATGACCGAGGGCAAGATCGCCCGCTGGGTCAAGTCGGAGGGCGACCATGTCGCGCCCGGCGACGTACTCGCCGAGATCGAGACCGACAAGGCGACGATGGAGGTTGAGGCGGTCGACGAGGGCATCCTCGCCCGGATCGTCATCCCCGAAGGCACCGAGCATGTCGCGGTCAACACGCCGATCGCGGTCATTACCGCCAATGGCGAGGATGCGAAGGCCCCGGTCGCGAAGGCGCCACCGCGGCCCGAGCCACCAGTACGGGCACTCACACCAACCCCACCGGCGCCACCGCCGCCGTCTTCGGCTGCTCCATCCGGTGAGCCGGACTACAAAGGCGCCACCGCGATGATCACCGTGCGCGAGGCGCTGCGCGATGCCATCGCCGAGGAGATGCGGCGCGACGACACCGTGTTCCTGATGGGCGAGGAGGTCGCCGAATACCAGGGCGCTTACAAGGTGAGCCAGGGGCTCTTGCAGGAGTTCGGGCCGCGCCGGGTCATCGACACGCCGATCACCGAGCAGGGCTTCGCCGGGGTCGGCATCGGCGCCAGCTTCGCCGGCCTTAGGCCAATCGTCGAGTTCATGACCTTCAATTTCGCGATGCAGGCGATCGATCAGATCGTCAATTCGGCGGCCAAGACGCGTTATATGTCGGGCGGGCAGATGGCTTGCCCAATCGTTTTCCGCGGCCCCAACGGCATCGCCTCGCGCGTCGCCGCGCAGCACTCGCAGTGCTACGCCAGCTGGTACGCGCATTGCCCGGGCCTCAAGGTCGTCGCGCCCTATACCGGCGCCGACCACAAGGGTCTGCTCAAGTCGGCGATCCGCGACCCCAACCCGGTCGTCTTCCTCGAGCACGAGCTGGTCTACGGCGAGAGCTTCCCAGTGCCCGAGGACCCCGAATTCCTCGTCCCGATCGGCAAGGCGCGGGTCGCGCGCGAGGGCGACCGCGTCACCATCACCGCCTTCTCGCGCATGGTGAAGCTGGCGCTGGAGGCGGCCGAGGAGCTGGCCAAGGACGGCATCTCGGCCGAGGTGATCGATCTGCGCACCTTGCGCCCCTTCGATACCGCGACCGTCGCCGCCTCGGTCAAGAAGACCAACCGCCTCGTCACCGTCGAGGAAGGGTGGCCGTTTGCCGGGATCGGCTCCGAGCTTGCCGCGGTGATGATGGAGGAGTGCTTCGACTGGCTCGACGCGCCGGTCAAGCGCGTCAGCGGCAAGGACGTGCCGCTGCCCTACGCCGCCAATCTCGAACAGCTTGCCGTGCCGCAAGTCGCCGACATCGTCGCCGCCGCGCGCGAAGTCGCGTATCGCTGATGCCCATTCAAATCCTGATGCCGGCGCTGTCGCCGACGATGACCGAGGGCAGCGTCGCGCGCTGGCTCAAGAAGGAGGGTGACGAAGTCCATACGGGCGACATCATCGCTGAGATCGAGACCGACAAGGCGACGATGGAATACGAGGCGGTCGACGAGGGCCGGCTCGGCAAGATCATCGTTCCGGAGGGCGCCCAGGGTATCAAGGTCAACCAGCCGATCGCCGTGTTGCTCGAAGAGGGCGAGGACGCCTCGGCGATCGGCGATATCGCGGCGCCTCCGAAACCCGCCGAGACCAGCCCGGCCGCGCCTCAACATGCGCCACCGACAACGCCCACCAAAGCGCCGTCAACGCCGCCACCCACCGTGCAGGCTGGCAACGGCCACGACACCTCGCGCCTGTTCGCCAGCCCGCTGGCAAGGCGTATGGCGGCGCAAGCCGGGCTTGACCTCGCCACCATCAAAGGGTCGGGGCCGCAGGGCCGCATCGTCAAAGTCGATATCGACGCAGCTCTGGCGCGTGGCCCCGCGCCGACGACGCGAGCGGTGCAAACGCCCGCCGCCCGGCCGCCGCAACCCGCGCCGTTCGCGCCGGTCACCGGCGACCCGCCGTTTACGCAAAAGCCGCACAGCCAGATGCGCCGGATCATCGCCCGGCGCCTCACTGAGTCGAAGCAGAACGTCCCGCATTTCTACGAGACCATCGATTGCGAGATCGACGAGCTGTTGCGCATCCGCAAGGTGCTCAATGACGGCGACAAGGACCTCAACCTCTCGGTCAACGATTTCGTCATCCGCGCCGCGGGCTTGGCGCTGCGCCAGGTGCCGGCCGCCAACGCCTCGTGGGGCGACGACGCGATCATCCTCTGGGAGCGCGCCGACATCGCGATGGCCGTCGCGCTCGACGACGGGCTGATCACCCCGATCATCCGCGGCGCCGACCTCAAGGGTCTGCAACAGATCGCCGCCGAGAGCAAGGACCTCGCCGCGCGCGCCCGCGCCGGCAAGCTGAAGCTCGAGGAGTTCCAGGGCGGCACCTTCTCGATCTCCAATCTCGGCATGTACGGCATCCGCGAGTTCGCCGCGGTGATCAACCCGCCACAGGGCTGCATCCTCGCCATCGGCGCCGGCGCGCCGAGACCCGTGGTCAAGGATGGTCAACTCGCGGTCGCGACGGTGATGTCCTGCACCTTGTCGGCCGACCACCGCGCGGTCGATGGCGCGGTCGGCGCGCAATTCCTCGCCGCGTTTAAGAAGCTCATCGACGAACCGGCGCGGATGCTGCTGTAAGCTCGCGCCGATGGCAGACACCTACGATCTTGTGGTGATCGGCGGCGGACCGGGCGGCTATGTCGCGGCGATCCGCGCGGCGCAGCTCGGCATGAAGACCTGCCTCGTCGAGCGCGATCAGCTCGGCGGCATCTGTCTCAACTGGGGCTGCATTCCGACGAAGGCGCTGCTGCGCACCTCCGAAATTTATCACTTGATGCACCGGCTCGGCGATTTCGGGCTGTCGGCCGACAACATCAGCTTCGACCCCGCCAAGGTCGTTGCCCGCTCACGCGCCATCGCCAAGCAGCTGTCGAACGGCGTCGGCTTCCTGATGCGCAAGAACAAGATCATCGTGGTGATGGGTGAGGGGAAGCTCGCCGGCAAGGGCAAGGTCGCGGTCGCGAAAGACGGCAAGCCGGTCGCCGATCTCGAAGCCAAGCACATCATCCTCGCCACTGGCGCCCGCGCCCGCTCGCTGCCCGGTCTCGAGCCCGACGGCAAACTTGTCTGGACCTACAAGGAAGCGATGGTCCCGCCGGCGATGCCCAAATCGCTGCTGGTGGTCGGCTCCGGCGCGATCGGCATCGAGTTCGCCAGCTTCTACCGCGACATGGGCGCCGAGGTGACCGTCGTCGAAGTGCTCGACCGCGTGCTGCCGGTCGAGGACGAGGAGATTTCCGCTTTCGCCCGCAAGGCCTTCGAGAAGCAGGGGATCAAGATCCACACCGACGCCGCAGTGAAGGTGCTGACCAAGGGCAAGGACAACGTCGCCGCCCATATCGAAACCAAAGACAAGGCCTTCGACATCACCGTCGACAGGGTGATCTCGGCGGTCGGCATCGTCGGCAATGTCGAGGGGATCGGGCTCGACGGCACCGGGGTCAAGGTCGAGCGCGCCCATGTCGTCGCCGACGAGTGGCTGTGCACCGGCGAGCCCGGGGTCTATGCCATTGGCGACCTCGTCGGCCCGCCCTGGCTGGCGCACAAGGCGATGCATGAGGGCGTCATCTGCGTCGAGCACATCGCCGGGGTCAACGGCGTCCACCCGCTCGATTTGCGCAATATTCCCGGCTGCACCTATTGCCGGCCGCAGGTGGCCAGCGTCGGCCTCACCGAGAAGGCGGCGCGCGAGCAGGGCTACGAGGTCAAAATCGGTCACTTCCCGTTCATCGGCAACGGCAAGGCGATTGCGCTCGGTGAGCCGGAAGGCATGGTCAAGACCGTGTTCGACGGCAAGACCGGCGAGCTCCTCGGCGCCCACATGATCGGCGCCGAGGTCACCGAGCTGATCCAGGGCTACACCATCGCCAAGACGCTCGAAACCACCGAAAGCGAGCTGATGCGGACGATCTTCCCGCATCCGACGCTCTCCGAGATGATGCATGAGAGCGTGCTTGACGCTTATGGCCGCGCCCTCCACTTCTAGCGGGATGGCAAGCCCCGAGCCGACCAGCGCTGCCCTGCGTCACCCCGAGAAGGCCCGGCTGCCCGACAATCCGAGCCCGAGGAAGCCGCCCTGGATCAGGGTCAAGGCTCCGGTCTCGCCGGAATACCACGCCACCCGACGCCTCATCCGCGAGCACAATCTCCATACCGTCTGCGAGGAGGCGGCCTGCCCCAATATCGGCGAGTGCTGGAAGGAAAAGCACGCGACGGTGATGATCCTCGGCGCCACCTGCACCCGCGCCTGCACCTTCTGCAATGTCGCGACCGGGCGGCCCGACCGGCTCGACCCGCATGAGCCGGAGCGGGTCGGCGCGGCAGTCGGCAAATTGGGCCTAGCCCACATCGTCGTGACCTCGGTCGACCGCGACGATCTCGACGATGGTGGCGCCGGGCATTTCGCCCGCACCATCGCGGCGATCCGCGCCGCCGCGCCCGACACGACGATCGAGGTGCTGGTTCCCGATTTCCTGCGCAAGGATGGCGCCATCGAGACCGTGATCGCCGCCCGGCCCGACGTGCTCAACCACAATCTCGAAACCGTGCCACGGCTCTACGCCGAGGTGCGCCCCGGCGCGCGTTATTTCGCCTCGCTGCGCCTCCTCGATGAGGTGAAGCGCATCGATCCGGCGATGTTCACCAAATCGGGGATCATGGTGGGCTTGGGCGAAGACAAGGCCGAGGTGCTGCAGGTGATGGACGATCTGCGCTCGGCGCAGGTCGATTTCCTCACCATCGGCCAATATCTCCAGCCGACGCCGAAGCACCACGCGGTCGACCGCTTCGTAACCCCGGACGAGTTCGAGACTTATCGCCGTCAGGCGCTGGGCAAGGGCTTTCTGATGGTGGCGGCCTCGCCGCTGACCCGGTCGTCCTATCATGCCGGCGACGATTTCGCGCGCTTGAAGGCGACGCGCGCCGCCGCATTCTCCTAGCCGAGATGCCGACCCACGCCGAACAGCGGGTGCTGCCCTACACACCCGAGCAGATGTACGCGCTCGTCGCCGATATCGAGCGCTACCCGGAATTCCTGCCCTGGTGCGTCGCCGCGCGCATCCGCGAGTGCCGTGCCGATTTCATCAGCGCCGACCTCGTTATTGGCTTTCGGATGATCCGCGAGCGCTTCACCTCGCGGGTACAGCTCGACCCGCCCGGCCGCATCGACGTGACCTACGCCGAGGGGCCGTTCCGCTATCTCAACAATCACTGGATTTTCGAGCGAGTACCCGGCGGCTGCCGCGTCGATTTCTTTGTCGATTTCGAATTCAAGTCGCGCCTCTTACAGAAAGTCATCGAGGTCCTGTTCGGCGAGGCGGTGCGCCGCATGGTCGCCGCTTTCGAAAGCCGCGCGAAGCAGCTCTACGGTTCCGCCGCGCCGGACGGCGCTGGCGCTCGCGCCTAACGCCTCGCTTCCGCTAGCAGCAATTCCAGCGCCAGCACCATCGCCGCACGCCGGATTTCGGTGCGGTCGCCGGGAATGACGCGCCGCTCGCCGTGGCCGCCGATTTTAGTCGCGACCCCGAAGTGAACCAACCCGACCGGCTTCTCGGCGCTACCACCGCCCGGCCCCGCGATCCCGGTGATCGACACCGCGAGATCGACCCCGGCGCGCGCGACCGCGCCCTGCGCCATCGCTAACGCGGTCTCGGCGCTGATCGCGCCGTGCGCGGCGAGCGTCGCCTCGGGCACGCCGAGCAGCTCCATCTTCGCTTCGTTCGAATAAGTCACGAAGCCGCGATCGACGACGTCGGACGAGCCGGCGATCGCGGTCAACGCGGCGACGACGAGCCCGCCGGTGCAGCTTTCTGCCGTCGCCACGTGCCAACCGTGCCTGCGGCAGGCTTCGAGCACCGCTGTCGCCAGTTCGATGGTCTCACGGTCGAACACCAACCACTCCCTCGGCGATGACGATGAGGATCAAAGCGTAGATCGCGGCTGCCACGTCGTCGAGCATGATGCCGAACCCGCCCTTGACGTTGCGGTCGCACCACGACACCGGGAATGGCTTCCAGATGTCAAACAGCCGAAAGGCGAGGAACGCGGCGACGTACAACCACACCCGCTGCGGCACCGCCAACAACACCAGCCACTGCGCCGCGATCTCGTCGATGACGACCCAGCCCGGGTCGCTCGCCGGAGTTCTCAACGTGACCCGCGCTGATGCCCACCAGCCGATGAGGAATGCGGCGGCCGTCGCGACCGCCAGGGCCGTCGTACCACCCCAACCCCGGATCAACCAGGCGCAGGGCAGGGCGGCAAGCGAGGCCCAGGTTCCCGGTGCTCCCGGTAGTAGGCCGATACCGAACCCGGTGGCGATCAGCGCCGCGGGGTGAGAAATCGGCAGGCCGAGATTTCTCAGAGCGGCAACCGCACAGTGGCGACCGCCTGGGCGGCGATGCCTTCGCCGCGGCCGGTAAAGCCGAGCTTCTCGGTCGTCGTCGCTTTGACACTGACCCGGTCAGCCGCGACTCCGCAAACCGCCGCCACTCGCTCGACCATCGCCGCGCGGTGCGGCCCGATCTTTGGGCGCTCGCAAATGATCGTCACGTCGAGCGCGGCGATGCTGCCACCCTTGTCCCGCACCAGCCCGGCCGCATGCGCGAGGAACCGGTCGGAGCTGGCGCCCTTCCATTGCGGATCGCTCGGCGGGAAATGCATGCCGATATCGCCGGCGCCGATCGCGCCCAACACCGCGTCAGTCAGCGCATGGAGCCCGACATCGGCGTCCGAATGGCCGACTACGCCGGCGCTGTGTGGGATTTCGACACCGCACACCATCAGCCGGTCGCCGGGCCCGAATGGATGCACGTCGAAGCCCTGGCCGACCCGCACATCCGCTTGCCGCGCCGCGATCAGCCGCTCGGCGGCGGCAAGGTCATCGGTCGTCGTCACCTTCAGGTTGGTCTCGCTGCCGGCCACGATCAGCGGCGCGATCCCCGCCGCTTCGGCGACCGCCGCGTCGTCGGTGAGCGCCTGCCCGGCTGCCTTGCGGTGCGCGTCGAGGATCGCCTCGAAGCGAAACCCTTGCGGCGTCTGCACCCGCCACAACCCGGTACGGTCAATCGTCTCGGTTATGGTTTCGCCGTTCACCCGCTTGATCGTATCGCCGAGTGGCAAGCCCGGGATCGCCGCCGGCGCCCGGTCGAGCGCGTCGAGAACCCGGTCGATCATTGCGGCATCGGGAAACGGTCGCGCGCCGTCATGGATCAGCACGCGCTCCGGACGATGCGCCGCCAGCGCCTCAAGCCCGAGCCGTACCGAATCCTGGCGCTCGGCCCCGCCGAAAACCGATGGCAGCAGGTCGAGCCCGGCGAGAGCGCCGTCATATACTTCCCGGTCTTCCGGCCGGATCGTCACCAGCACCCCGTCGATGCGAGAATGCCGGGAAAAGGCGTCGACCGCATGACGCAGCACGCTCGATCCGCCGAGCGGCAGGTATTGCTTCGGCAGAGAGCCGCCAAAGCGGGCGCCGCGGCCGGCCGCCAGAACCAGAGCGTAAGTCGAGCCCATGGGCTAAACTACCACGAAGCATGCGATGCGCGGATTTTGTCACTTATGTTGCGGTGCACAAACGTTTCGCATAAAATGACTGCCTAAAAAACACGCAACTGGGTTAACTGCCGTTTAAATGAGCATTCGCCTTGGCTCCATCACTCTCGACGACCCGGTGATCCTCGCGCCGATGTCGGGCGTTACCGATCTGCCGTTCCGCCGCATGGTGAAGGCGCGGGGCGCGGCGCTCGTCGTGTCCGAGATGATTGCCAGTCAGGCGGCGATCCGCGAAACCCGCCAGTCGCTGACGATGGCCAAAACTTGCGCCGACGAACAGCCGATGGCGGTGCAGCTCGCCGGCTGCGAACCCGAGGTGATGGCGGAGGCGGCAAAGCTCAACGCCGATCGCGGCGCCAGCATCATCGACATCAATTTCGGTTGCCCGGTGAAGAAGATCGTCAACGGCCATGCCGGCTCGGCGCTGATGCGTGATGAGCTTCACGCGGCGCGCATCCTTGAGGCGACGGTAAAGGCGGTCGATCTGCCGGTGACCTTGAAGATGCGCACCGGCTGGGACGACAAGAACCGCAACGCACCCCGCCTGGCGCGGATTGCCGAGTCCTGCGGCATCCGCATGGTTACGGTGCACGGGCGCACCCGCAACCAGATGTTTGCCGGCAGCGCCGACTGGCGCTTCATCCGCGAGGTCAAGGAGGCGGTGTCGATTCCGGTCATCGCCAATGGCGACATCAACTGTCTCGACGATGCCGAGCGGGCGCTCGCGGAAAGCGGCGCCGACGGGGTCATGATCGGCCGCGGCGCTTATGGACGGCCGTGGTTTGTCGCCCAGGTGATCGAATGGTTGAAGAGCCGGCGGCGTGTCGCCGATCCGCCACTCGCCAGCCAATACGCGACGCTCAGCGCGCACTACGACGACATGCTGGTGCATTATGGCAGCGATGTCGGGGTGAAGATCGCGCGCAAGCATATCGGTTGGTATTCCAAGGGCTTGCCGGGTTCGGCGGAGTTCCGTGCCGCGGTCAATCAGATGGTCGAGCCGTCCGCCGTCCGCGGTTTGATCCGCGCCTTCTATGAACCGCTCATCGAGCGCGAGGCGGCGTGACCATGGCCTGGCCATCGAGCAAGGAGGGCGAGCTCGATCCGGCCTTGGTGCTGTCCGCGCTTCCCCACCCGGTCATCGCGCTCGACCGCAGCGGCGCGGTACAGTTCGTCAATCCGGCGGCCGAGCAGTTTCTCGGGGTCAGCGCCGCAGCGCTGCGCGGCGTTCCGCTCAGCGATTTCCTCGCCGCCAACAGCCCGTTGTTCGGGCTGGTCGAAGCGGTATGGCGCGGCGGCGGATCGATCGCCGAATATGACGTGCTGATCGAAGGCCCGCGCTTGCCGGCTCGGCCCGTCACCATCCAGGGCGCGCTGGCGGGGGAGGGAGCTGACCTCCTGGTGCTGGCGTTGCACGAGCGGGCGATCGCCGACCAGATGGACCGCCAGCTTACTCACCGCAACGCGGCGCGCTCGATGACCGCGATGGCGGCGATGCTGGCGCACGAGGTCAAGAACCCACTCTCCGGCATTCGCGGTGCCGCGCAGCTTCTCGAGCAGGATGCCGATGACGCGGCACGCCAACTGACCCAGCTCATCTGCGACGAGACCGACCGAATCGTCGCCTTGGTCGATCGCATGGAGGCGTTTTCCGACCACGAGCCGCTCGCGCGCGGTGGGGTCAACATCCATGAGGTGTTGGAGCGCGTGCGCCGGATCGCCCAATCGGGCTTCGCCCGGCATGTGCATTTCGCCGAGGATTATGATCCCTCGCTGCCATTGGTTCACGGCAGTCGTGACCTCCTGGTGCAGGTGTTTCTCAATCTGGTCAAGAATGCGGCAGAGGCGAGCCCGGCCAAAGGCGGTGAGATCGTGTTGGCGACTGGCTATCGGCACGGCCGGCGGCTGACCACCCGCAACGGCGGTCCGCCGCTGCAATTGCCCCTGATGGTATCGGTAGCCGATAACGGCCCGGGGATCCCTGACGATCTGCGCGCACATCTTTTTGATCCGTTCGTCACCACCAAGCGCAACGGAACTGGCCTTGGTCTTGCACTGGTCGCCAAGGTGATCGGCGATCACGGCGGAATTATCGAGTTCGACAGTCAGCCGCGACGCACGGTTTTTCGGGTGTTTTTGCCGGTGGTCCCCAGGGACAGTCGACAGGACAGTCTGGGTGATGAGCGCAACGATACTGGTAGCTGACGACGACCGCGCGATCCGCACGGTATTAAATCAGGCCCTGGCCCGGCTGGGGCATGAAGTGCGTATGACCGGCAATGCCGCGACCCTGTGGCGCTGGATTGCCGACGGCGAGGGCGATCTCGTCATCACCGACGTGATCATGCCCGACGAGAACGGGCTCGACCTGATCCCGCGCATCAAGAAATTGCGGCCTGAGCTGCGTGTCATTGTGATGAGCGCGCAGAACACGTTGATGACGGCGGTGAAGGCGACCGAACGCGGCGCCTTCGAATACCTGCCAAAGCCGTTCGATCTGCGCGAACTGGTAAGTGTCGTCGAGCGGGCGCTCTCCGCCCCGCTCAACGCACCGGCGGATGACGATGAGGTCGATGACGAGCAATTGCCGCTGATCGGCCGCTCGCCGGCGATGCAAGAGATCTACCGCGCGATCGCCCGGCTGATGGGGACCGATCTCAGCGTGCTGATCACCGGCGAGAGCGGCACGGGCAAGGAGCTTGTCGCTCGCGCCTTGCACGATTTCGGCAAGCGCCGCTCCGGTCCGTTCGTGGCGATTAACATGGCGGCGATCCCGCGCGAGCTGATCGAGAGCGAGCTTTTCGGCCATGAACGCGGAGCTTTTACCGGGGCAGCGCAGCGCAGCGCCGGGCGCTTCGAGCAGGCGAAGGGCGGCACACTGTTTCTCGACGAGATCGGCGACATGCCATTCGAGGCGCAGACGCGGTTGCTGCGCGTGTTGCAGGAAGGCGAATACACCTCGGTCGGCGGCCGCGCGCCGATTCGTGCCGACAGCCGCATCATCGCCGCGACCCATCGTGACCTGTCGCAGCTGATCCGCCAGGGCGTCTTTCGCGAGGATTTGTTCTACCGGCTCAACGTCGCGCCCATCCGCATTCCGCCGCTGCGTGAGCGCACCGCCGACATCCCGGCGCTCGCGCGCCATTTCGCGGCGCAGGCGGCGAAGGAGGGTCTGCCGGCGAAGATGCTCGACGAGGCGGCGATGGAGCGGCTGCGCAACTACCGCTGGCCGGGCAATGTCCGCGAGCTCGAGAACATGATGCGGCGGCTTGCGGCGCTTTACTCGCAGGAAGTCATTGGCGTCGACGTGATCGAGGCGGAACTGGCCTCGGCGCCAGCGTCGATGACCGTCGAAACCAGCAACGACGAAGGGCTCGGCGCGGCGGTCGAGCGCCACATCAACGACTATTTCGTTGCCCACAAGGGGGCGATGCCGGCCGCCGGCCTCTACGACCGGATTTTGCGCGAGATCGAGCGCCCGTTGATCGTTGCTACGCTGGTCGCGACCCGGGGCAACCAGATCAAGGCCGCCCATGTGCTCGGCCTCAATCGGAATACTCTGCGCAAGAAAATCCGCGAGTTGGACATCCCGGTCGTGCGCGGCCTAAAATAGCGGGTTGCTGCACCGGCCTTCGACCATGCTCTTAGTGCCCGGTTGCTCGCTGCGACGGTAGGGAACGCTGAATGAGCGTGGCGCAGCAGGTAGGTAGCTGGGCTGGCCGGACCGGATTGCGCCGTAAGATCGCCATCGTCTTGGCGGCTGCGGCCTTGCTTTCCGGCATCGCGACCTATCTGGCATTGACCGGGGCGCCGCCTTTCGGTCCGCGCCCTGTCGTCGTCCTGTCGCTGCTGAATCTCGATTTGGTCCTGTTGCTGGCGCTTGCCGCGTTGGTGGTAAAGCGCCTGGTCGACGTCTGGGCCGGAAGGCGGCGCGGCCTCGCCGGATCGCGGCTGCAGGTACGGCTCGTCGTGCTGTTCAGCCTGATCGCGGTGCTGCCGACGATCATCGTCGCGGTGTTCTCCTATCTGTTCTTCAGCTTCGGCATCGAAAGCTGGTTCAGCGACAAGGTGCGCACGGCGATCTCGGAGTCGGTCGAAGTCGCCGACGCCTATGTCAAGGAACACCAGCAGGCGATCCGCGCCGACGCGCTGGGGATGGCGAGCGCCCTCAATCAGTACGCGGCGACGATGGTTATCAGCCCGCAGGATCTGGTGCAGGCGTTGACCATCCAGGCGTCGATGCGCGGCCTCACCGAAGCGGCCGTGCTCGACAACAAAGGCGCCATGGTGGCGCGCACCGGGCTCGTCTTCGCCCTAGGCTTTGAGGATGTCGGCGCCGATGCGCTGCGCCGGGCTGATCAGGGCGAAGTCGTCATCATGACCGACGACCAGGAGGAGCGGGTACGCGCCCTCGTCAGCCTTGGCGGGTTCAGCGGCCTCTATCTCTATGTCGGGCGCTTCCTCGAACCTAAGGTGCTTGCGCATCGCCAGCAGACCCAGCTCGCCGCTGCCCAATATGCCCAGCTCGAGGGCAAGCGCGCCGGGCTGCAGATCACCTTCTCGGTCATCTTCATTCTGGTGGCGATGCTCTTCCTTGCCGCCGCTGTGGTGATCGGCATCAATTTTGCCACTCAGCTTGCCGATCCGATCAGCCATTTGATGGCCGCCGCGGCAAGGGTAGGGGCGGGCGATCTGTCTGCCCGCGTTCCCGAAGGTGAAAAAGACGACGAGATGGTGTTGCTCAGCCGCGCCTTCAATCGGATGACCGATCAGCTCCAAAGCCAGCAGCAAGAGTTGATCGAGGCCAACAAGCAGCTCGACGAACGCCGACGCTTCACCGAGACGGTGCTGACCGGCGTTACCGCCGGCGTCATCGGTCTCGACCGCGTCGGCCGGGTGCATTTGCCGAACCGCTCGGCGTCGACCTTGCTCGGCGTCGATCTCGACGCGTCGATCGGGGATGATCTCGCTGAGGTCGTGCCCGAGATGGCCGAATTGCTCGACGAAGCGACCCGCCGCCCCGATCGGGTCGCACAGGGTCAGGTGCAGATAACCGGCCGCAACAGCACCCGCACCCTCTTGGTGCGGATTGCCGCCGAACAGGACGAGGAGGGCATCGGCGGCTTTGTCGTCACCTTTGACGACATCACCGAACTGCTGTCGGCGCAGCGCAAGGCGGCGTGGGCCGACATTGCCCGCCGCATCGCTCACGAGATCAAAAACCCGCTGACGCCGATCCAGCTCTCGGCCGAGCGTCTGCGGCGCAACTATCTGAAAGAAATCAAGAAGGACCCCGAAACCTTCCGCATCTGTACCGACACGATCATTCGCCACGTCGAGGATATCGGCCGTATGGTCGACGAGTTCTCCTCATTCGCGCGCATGCCGACCCCGGTGCTAAAGCCGGAGGATTTGACGGCGATTGTCGAACGCGCCGTTTTCCTCGAGCGCACCGCCCATTCCGACATCGCGTTCACGACGCATTTTGCCGCGCGGCCGCTCACGGTACGCTGCGACGGCAGGCTGGTCGGGCAGGCTCTCATCAACATCGTCAAGAACGCCGTCGAGGCAATCGAGGCGCGCATCGTCGAGAGCGGCCCGAACCCGCCGGGGCAAATTTCAGTGACGGTCGATGAGGCAGCCGGCCGGGTCGTCGTTACCGTCGAGGACAATGGCAAGGGTCTGCCCAAGCGCGGCCGCGAGAGGCTCACCGAACCCTATGTCACGACGCGGACGAAAGGCACCGGGTTGGGCCTCGCCATCGTCAAGAAGATCATGGAAGATCACCGGGGTGAGCTGTTGCTGGAAGACGCGGAGCCGTCTGGCGCACGGGTGCGGTTGGTGTTTTTGACCGAAGCGCGTGGCGCTGTCCGAGCCGGTTTAGCGATGGGCGCCGATTTGAGCGAAGTTGCGCATGGCGCATGACATTCTGATCATCGACGACGAGGCCGACATCCGCATGCTGATCGCGGGTGTGCTCAAGGATGAGGGCTACGCCACCCGCGAGGCCGCCAACAGCACCGAGACGATGCAGGAGCTGCGGGCTCGGCAGCCGACCCTCATCATCCTCGACATCTGGCTGCAGGACAGTGAGCTCGACGGAATCGAAATCCTACGGCTGCTGCGGAGCGACATGCCCTCGGTGCCGGTCGTGATGATCAGCGGCCATGGCACGATCGAGACCGCGGTTGAGGCGATCAAGATCGGCGCCTACGATTTTATCGAAAAGCCATTCAAATCCGACCGCTTGCTGCTGATCGTGCAGCGCGCGATCGAGACGGCGATGCTGCGCCGGGAGAATGAGGAGCTGCGGCTGCGCGCCGGCGGCCAGATCGACCTTGTCGGCATCTCGAGCGCGGCGAGCCAGCTGCGCCAGCAGATAGATCGCGTCGCGCCGACCGGCAGCCGCGTGCTGATTTCGGGCGCTCCCGGCGTCGGCAAGGAGGTGGTTGGTCGCCTGCTCCATGCCCATTCGCGCCGTTCGCGCGGGCCTTTCGTGGCGGTCAATTGCGCGACGATGCACCCCGACAGGCTCGAGCTCGAATTGTTCGGCAGCGAAACGGCGGTTGACGGCGCGCCGCGCAAGATCGGCACGTTTGAGCGCGCCCATGGCGGCACCTTGTTTCTCGACGAAGTCGCCGACATGCCGCTGGAGACGCAGGGCAAGATTGTCCGAGTGCTGCAGGAGCAGACCTTCGAGCGGGTAGGGGGCTCGCACCGAGTCGAGGTCGATGTCCGCGTTGTCGCGTCGACCAATCGCGAGCTCGCCGCCGAGATCGCCGCCGGCCGCTTCCGCGAGGATTTGTACTACCGGCTGAGCGTCGTGCCGATCCGCGTGCCGGCGCTGCGCGAGCGCCGCGAGGACATCCCGCTTCTGGCGCGACACTTCATGGAGCGGGGCGCCGAGGCCGCGCGCCTGCCGCCGCGTGAGATTGGCGAGGATGCCCTTGCGGCGCTGCAGGCCTATCCCTGGCCGGGCAATGTCCGCCAGTTGCGCAATGTCGTCGATTGGCTGCTGATTATGGCGCCCGGCGACCCGCGCGAGCCGGTCCATGCCGACATGCTGCCTACCGACATCACCGCGATCGCGCCCACCGTGGTCAAATGGGACAAAGGCAGCGAGATCATGACCCTGCCGCTGCGCGATGCGCGCGAGGTGTTCGAGCGCGAATACCTGCTGGCGCAGGTGACAAGGTTCGGCGGCAACATCTCGCGTACCGCGAACTTCGTCGGCATGGAGCGGTCGGCCTTGCACCGCAAGCTCAAATCGCTCGGCGTGCTGTTCAACGAGCGCCCGCTCAAGACCGGCACTGGATGACCGTGCCGAATTCCGGCAACACGCCATGTCGCGCATAGCCTATGTCGATGGTAGCTACCGCCCGCATCGCGACGCGGCGGTGCACATCGAGGATCGCGGCTATCAGTTCGCCGATGGCGTCTATGAGGTGATCGCGGTTCGCGGTGGACGCCTTCTCGACGAGACGCTGCATTTGAAGCGGCTGCGCCGCTCGCTCGCCGAGTTGCGCATCGAGGGCGCGATAGATGACGGCCCGCTGGGCGTTGTGCTGCGCGAGGTCATCCGCCGCAATGGGGTCGATAACGGCATCGTTTATCTGCAGATCACCCGCGGCATTTCTCCGCGCGATCACGCCTTTCCCAAGGCGGTGCGGCCGGTCGTCGTCGTCACCGCGCGCCGCTCGCGCCCACCCAATCCAAAGCTGCGGGAGGAGGGTGTCGCCGTCATCACCATCCCCGACATCCGCTGGCAGCGTTGCGATATCAAGTCGGTGGCGCTCGTCGCCAACGTCCTTGGCAAGCAGCAGGCGCGCGAAGCTGGCGCCTATGAGGCATGGCTGGTCGATCCGCTAGGCCGCATCACCGAAGGCACCTCGACCAATGCCTGGATTGTCACCGGCGACAATCACGTCGTTACCCGGTTTGTCGACCACGCGATCCTCAACGGGGTGACTCGGCAGGCGTTGATCGAAATTATCCGGCGGGAGGGGTACGAGTTCGTCGAGCGCACCTTTACGGTCGCTGAGGCCAAATATGCGCGCGAAGCCTTCCTCACCAGCACCACCGCGGATGTGCTGCCGGTGGTCTCGATCGACGGTGACGCAATCGCCGACGGCAAGCCGGGCCCGCTGAGCCGCAAGCTGCGCGCCGCCTACGACGCCCATGCGATAGACGCCGCATGAGCGCCGTACCGACAGCTCTCTCACGGCCGCGCGCGTTCATCTTCGACTGGGACAACACGCTGGTCGATAGCTGGGGGACGATCCACGACGCGCTCAATTTCCTGATGGCGGAAATGGAGCGGCCGCTGTGGACCATCGACGAGACGCGCGAGCGCGTGCGGCTATCGCTGCGCGAGGCGTTCCCGGCCATGTTTGGCGAGCGCTGGCAGGAAGCGCAGCAGATCTACCTCGACCGCTTCCGCGCCATCCACCTCGAGCGTCTGACGGCGCTGCCGGGCCGCGAGGTGATGCTGCGGCGGCTTGCCGCGGACGGCCATTACCTCGCGGTCGTCAGCAACAAGACCGGCCCGGTCTTGCGCAGCGAGGTCGCCCATCTCGGCTGGACACCGCTGTTCGGCGCCATCGTCGGCGCCGGCGATACCCATACCGACAAACCCCATCGTGCACCGGTCGAGCTGGCGCTCCGGCCGAGCGGCATCGTGCCGGGTCCTGAGGTGTGGTTCGTCGGCGATACTGCGATCGATATGGAATGCGCGCTCGGAGCCGGCTGCGTGCCGGTGCTGCTTGGCCCGGACGGGGCGACGGCCGAGTTCACACAATTCCCGCCGGTGCTGACAATCACCGACGATGAGGGACTGTTTCAGGCACTCCGGGGCTTGTGATCGAGCCGGCTGCGACCATCTTCGTAAGAGTATGAGTCGAACGGCTGCCGGGACAATTGCCGCGGCCGACCCAAGAGTGGAGCTTAGGAGCCACCAATGACATCCGATAAAGCCCAAAACGTGCAGGACGTGTTTTTGAACCACGTCCGCAAGAACAAGACGCCGGTTACCGTGTTTCTCGTCAACGGGGTGAAGCTGCAAGGCATCATCACCTGGTTCGACAATTTCTGCGTGCTGCTGCGCCGCGACGCGCACTCGCAGCTCGTCTACAAGCACGCGATCTCGACGGTCATGCCGGCGCAACCGATCCAGTTGTTCGAGGGCGGTAGAGAGGAAGATCAGCCCTGACAATTGCCGAGCATGATGCCGCCGCGACCACGGGTCGCGCCCTCGTCGTTCATCCCGCTCTGAAGACCGCGCCTGGCCGTAAACCGGCCAACGGCGCCGTGCGCTCGCTTGACGCCACGCTCGACGAGGCGATTGGCCTCGCCCAGGCGATTAACCTCGACGTCGTCTCCGGCGAGATCATTCGTCTCAGCCGGCCGGCTCCGGCCACCCTTATCGGCAAGGGAGGGGTCGAGACGCTCGGCGAGACGATCGCCGAAAAGAAGATCGGCCTCGTCGTCGTCGACGGCACGCTGTCGCCGGTGCAGCAACGCAATCTCGAGCGCCAGTGGAAGGCCAAGGTCATCGACCGCACCGGCCTCATTCTTGAAATCTTCGGCGCGCGGGCCCGCACCCATGAAGGACGCCTGCAGGTCGAGCTGGCGGCGCTGTCATACCAGCGCTCGCGGCTGGTGCGCTCCTGGACCCATCTCGAGCGTCAGCGCGGCGGCTTTGGCTTCCTCGGCGGGCCGGGCGAAAGCCAGCTCGAAATCGACCGCCGTCTGATCGGCGAGCGCATCGGCAAGTTGAAACGCGAGCTCGAGGCCGTGAAGCGCACTCGCGCGCTGCATCGCGAGGCCCGGCGGCGCGTGCCGTATCCGGTCGTGGCGCTGGTCGGTTACACCAATGCTGGCAAGTCCACGCTCTTCAACCGCCTGACCCACTCGACCGTCGGCGCCGAAGATATGCTGTTCGCGACCCTCGACCCCACCATGCGCCGGCTTGGCCTGCCCTCGGGTAAGACCATCATTCTCTCGGACACGGTCGGCTTCATCTCCGACCTGCCGACGCATCTTGTCGCCGCGTTCCGCGCGACGTTGGAAGAGGTCACCGAGGCCGACATCGTCGTCCATGTCCGCGATGCGCATCACCCGGACAGCGCCGCGCAGCGCGCCGACGTGTTGGAGGTGCTCCGCGATCTTGGCCTTGGCCAGTTAGTCGAGGACGGGCTCATCGAGGTGCTCAACAAGATCGATCTGCTCGACGAGGCGTCGTGCAATGCGCTGCTCAACCAGACGCAGCGCAACGAGGAAGTCGTCGCCCTGTCGGCGCGGACCGGGGAGGGGTGCGACGGCCTCCTCGCATTGATTGCCCGGCGGCTCGACAGCACCGCCCGTTCGGTGCGTATCGATGTGCCGCTCTCCGACGGTAAGACGCTGGCGTGGATCTACCAGCGCGGCGAGGTGCTCGGCCGCCGTGACGATGGCGAGGCGGCGCATCTCTCGGTTCGCCTCTCCGACGCTGATCTCGGCCGCCTCAGGCACCGGCAGCGCGTGCATTAGCCATCGCTCCCATCCGGGCACCCTCAAGGCGGACTAAATCGCTCCAAAAAATTTAGGAGCACTCTTGACATGTTCCCGTTATGTTTCCACCTTCGCAGCAGTGTCGGAACGATAGGGCCGGCATCGCCACGCAAGTGGCTCGTTGATTGAAGCTGAAACCGGAGCTTGGCGAGCGTGCTGATCTTTCGCGCGCGGGCATAGAACAAGGCGCAACCAAGAAGAGCCGTCTGTCGTCCCGCGACCGAAATAACAACGACCATCGGCGCGGGCGCTGTTGAGGCAATAGCCACGATAACAAGCCCAGCGGCGCACGGATTGACCCAGCCGCCCGGCAAACCGGAACTAGGCAGTGAATAAGACTTCGCGGGCTCGACGGAACCGCGCGGGCGGGTGCGATGAATGGCGGTCCGCCCGGGCGAAACAGCGAGAGCCGCCGCTGATCGACCGCTGTTTTCGCCGCTGATATTCCGCTGTTTTCTCGCTGTTATTTCTGCTGTTTTAAGGCGGCTAGAACGAAAATTATCTTTTTCAATCAAAGAGATGGAACCTTTGTTGAATAAGCAAAAAGCTTGCATCAGCGCAGGACATGCGTGTACCCGTCGCGCCGGTCGGGGATAAAGCCGAGCGCCTCCCAGAACGCCTCGCTGCCGGCGGCGGCGTTGGCGGTCACCATGCGGCCAGCGTGAGCTTCCAGCAATGCAAGAGCCAGCGTGCGGCCAATCCCGGTGCCTCGGAACCGTCGATAGACGTAAAACCGCCGCATGCGCAGCGCGCTGGGGATTGTCGGCTCTAAGGTCAGCCCGCCGATCCCCGCCAGAACATCGTCGACATAGGCGGCCAGCAAGGCTTCGCCAGGACGGTCGAACCGCGTCTTGCCCGACTGCCATTCGCTGGCCAGCGTTTCGAGCATGGTGTGGTTCTCGGCCCGCGCCTCGGCCCGCATCGCGTCGAGACCGCGGGGCAGGGCGCCTGTCACCTTCTCAAGCCGGATCATTCCTCCTGCTTGACCTCTTGCCACAGCGCTTCGAGCGCATCGAGGTCCTTGCCGGTGCCGCGCGCGGAAGCCAACGCCTCGACCCGCCGGAAACGGCGCTCGAATTTCGCTGTCGCGCGCCGCAGAGCGGTTTCCGGCTCGACCTCGAGCTTGCGCGCGAGATTGGCCGCGGCGAACAACAAATCGCCGACCTCATCCTCGAGCCGCTCGTGCGCTCCGCCGCTCTGCATTTCGGCTTCGATTTCAGCGACTTCCTCGGTGATTTTTGCGACGACGCCATTAGCGTCGGGCCAATCGAAGCCAATCCGCGCCGCCCGCCGCGACACCTTGGCCGCGCGCAGCAGCGCCGGAAAGGCGAGGGCGACGCCGTCGAGCACGCTGGTGTGAGTGCCGCTCGCCGCGCGCTCGGCCGCCTTGTGCGCTTCCCAGGCCTCGGTTTGCGCCACCGCCGAGCGGATATCGGCATCGCCGAACACGTGAGGATGCCGCCGTATCATCTTGTCGGATATGGAGTTTGTGACGTCGTCGAACGCGAAATGGCCAGCTTCCTCGGCCATCCGCGCATGAAAAACGACCTGGAACAACAGATCGCCCAGTTCGTCCTTCAGCGCCGCCATGTCACCGTGCTCGATGGCGTCGGCGACCTCATAGGCTTCTTCGATCGTGTAGGGCGCGATGGTGGCGAAATCCTGCTCGCGATCCCACGGGCAGCCGCGCTCCCGGTCGCGCAACCGCACCATGATCGACAAGAGGTTTTCGATCGGAGACATCTTCATTCGATCCATAAACCGCGGCGCTTATGCCATTCTTCGATCGATAATTCCGGGTAACCGTCAAAGCAATCGTCGTTTGGCCCGACCTGTGGCTCGACCCAGCTTGCCTTGTCACGCAGCAGCAAATGGACGCTAGCCGGTGGCTTCGGCAGCTCGGTGTCGATGACGTTGGCGAAGGGATGCATCAGTTCCGGCCACGCATCGTCGCTCACCCACAGCGCGCAGCCGCATTGCTTGCAGTAATGCCGGTCGGCCGACCCCTTATGCCCGTCGATCGGCGCGTTCCACACCCCGCGCGCGCTTGCCGCGCACTTTAAGCGTGTCCGCTATCCCCATGATGTTGATCGCATAACCGCCGCCGCCGGCGCTCTTGCGGCAAATCGAACAGTAGCAGCGCTGATAGGGATAGGGCGTGTGGCTGTCGACGGTGAACGAGACCGCGCCGCAGCGGCACGAACCTTCCAGGCGCATCGGCATTCAAGCCTCCTCGGCGATCAGCTTTTTCTGCAAGAAAATCCGTTTATGGTCAGGTGGGTAATCCAAGGTTCCGAATACCTTGTAGCCGAACCGCGGATAAAACTCCGGGCCTTGGAACGAGAAGGTGTCGACATAGGCCGAATGGCAGCCAAAGGCGATCGCGCGCCGCTCCGCTTCAGCGATAAGCCCGCTGCCGATCCCGCACCGTCGCAAATCGGAATGGACCCATAACAGGTTGATAAACAACCAGTCGACATAACAATTGCCGATTAGTCCCGCGCGGATCGCGTCGGCATCGCCGCGCACGAAAAGGCCGAAATAGTCATAGCGGTTATCATCCAGGAACGATGCGTTGTAGTCGCCGAGCCGCTCGTCGATGAACTTGCGGTCTTGCGGGCTCGGGTTCTTTTCGATGCTGAGGCGACAGCCGATCGGCAAGTCCACGATGAGGTCTTTCAAGGCAGGGAAGCGGGGCGGCGCATGATATCGTCGTTCGCCGATTTCGTCATCCGCGCGGAGCCATGCAAACCAAAGGCGACCTCGACATCATCCGGCGCGCCTATGCCAAGCGGATCATGTTCGCCGCCAATGTCGCCGACCGCCGCGTCGAGGCCGCCTTCGCCGCGGTGCCGCGCGAGGCGTTTCTCGGGCGGGGGCCATGGCAGATCGTCCGCTGGAGCCCCGCGCGAAATGCAGGTGGATATGTAACCACGCCGAGCCGCAATCCGGTCTATCTCTATGACGACGTGATCGTCGCGATACTACCGGAGCGCAGCCTTAATAACGGCCAGCCCTCATTGCACGCGTGGCTGATGGCGAGCGCCGCCCCAAGAGCAGGCGAACATGTCGTCCATATCGGAACCGGGTCCGGCTATTACACAGCGATCCTCGCGCATCTGGCGGGTCGCAGCGGCAAGGTGACCGCGATCGAATATGATCCCGAACTCGCCGCGCGCACCGCCCACAATCTTGCCGATTGGGGCAATGTGACCGTCATCAACGGCGACGGCACCGAGGTCGATTTCGCGCCGGCCGATGTCATTTATGTCAACGCCGGCGCTACCCATCCGGCATCGCATTGGCTCGACCGGCTGGCGGAGAGCGGGCGCTTGATCCTGCCGGTAACCGCTGCCGGTTTTCCGACGGGCGATATTCGCCACGGCGCGGTGTTCCGCATCGAGCGCAACGGCGATGATTATCCGACCCGGCGCATCTCCGGCGTGGCGATTTTTCCCTGTGAGGGTGGCCGAGACGCCGACGAAGAAACAGGGCTTGCCGCTGCATTCGCGCGGGGCGACGCCGAAAAGGTCACGCGGCTCTATCGCCACGATGAAGTCTCCGAGGAGGATTGCTGGCTGCGGGGGAAGGGTTGGTGCCTGGCATACCGCTGAGCTGAGCCTAGGAAACATGGCTGCCATAAGTCGCATAATATATATTATGGAAAATAAATTGGCGATGTTACACTTGACATAGAGCGGCACCATATCTATATTTGCGATCAAGGAGTTGATCGCCATGCAATCCCAATTCGACGCCCCTCACTTCACCGATGAGAACGCTGCTTTCGAGTACGTCGAACAGCAGATGTGGGCGAATGGTCCGATCTGTCCGCACTGCGGCACTCTCGGCGAAGCTTCGCGCTCGAAAGGCAAAACCACTCGCGCCGGTCTGTGGAACTGCCGCGCCTGCCGCAAGCCGTTCACTGTCCGCATGGGTAGCGTTTTCGAGTCCAGCCATGTGCCGCTGCACATCTGGTTGCAAGCGATCTACCTCATCTGTTCCTCGAAAAAAGGCATCTCGACCCGTCAGTTGCAGCGCGCCCTCGGCGGCAGCATGAAAACCGCGTGGTTCCTCGGCCATCGCGTCCGCGAAATGATGAGCGATAGCAGCGGCGCTGGCCCGCTCGGCAGCGGCGGCAAGATCGTTGAAGCCGATGAAACCATTATCACCCGCTCGCCGAAAACCCGCCGTCCGGCTGATGCGCCTCCCCGCGAAAACCGGCAGGTATTGAGCCTTGTCGAACGCGGTGGCCCGATCCGTTCGCAATTCCTTGATCACCGCTCCGTGCGGCAAGCACTGTGGGGCCAACTCGACAAGGATGCCCAACTCAGAACCGACAGCGCCATGTCCTACCGGAAGATCATGCCCGATGGGCAGCACGAATTCGTCGATCATTCCAAGGGTGAATATGTCCGGGGCGATGCACACACCAACACCCTTGAGGGATTCTTCTCGGTGTTCAAGCGCGGGCTGATCGGCGTCTATCAGCACGTCGATAAGAAGCACCTTGACCGCTATCTCGCTGAGTTCGATTTCCGCTTTAACACCCGTGCCAAACTCGGAATCAACGACACTCAACGCACTGACCGCGCCATCAGAGGCGCACGCGGCAAACGGCTGACCTATCAAACAACTCGCCGGCAGGAAGCGCTCGATACGCCGCCGTTCTGAGCCGGAACCGCGCCAACTCGAATTGCCGCTGTTCGAGGAATAAGCAGATGGAAGAAAATGCGATTTCATTTCTGCGTTCTGCGATTGAACGGCGCGCCCAAATCAAATTCACGATGGCTGGGCTCGCGGTCTCTATTTGTCCTTATGTCGTTTACGAGGCCATCGGAGACCGCCTCACCGTCGCTGGTCTCAGCGATGCTGGCTTCCCTCTCCATGTACCTGTCGCGCAAATCCAAGATTTGGCCACTACCGGGTATTTCTTCGAGCCTGAGGCCGCTTTCAATCTTGATGATCCTCGCTACCGCAACGCCATCGCCATCATCAAGCTTGGTTAGATAATCGAGTAGCGCAGTCATATCCGCGATGACTTGCGCGCGCCCCGTTTCTAAATCTTGAAAATCCCACGCATGTAGCGCCGCCTCGGCAAAAAACCGTATCTGGTCAAGGTTTGGGCGAACGTCGATCTTCATGGTATTATCGCCCCATGCCACGCAAGCCGCAGCGACCACGCCCGAAGAACGATCCAGCCCAAGTCAAGCGGTTCATCGAGGTTGCCCGCGAGGTCGGGGTCGATGAGAGCGAGGGGGCGTTTGACCGCGCCTTTGGTCAGATTGCCGACAAGGTAATCGCTCCTAAGCAACATCACGCTCAACCCGAAAGTGCGACCAGTTCCAGCCGGAACCGCGCCCGATCTCGGTGAACCTGCCGTCGCGGATTTTTTCGAGTCGGTCGATCAACTCTGCCATGTTCTCGCGCCCAAAGTGGGCTGCAAAAACGCGCCCATCAGGGTCAAGCCGTTTCCACGGTCTCCGTTCTGGCCGGGATGGATCGCGAAGGCGTTTGTTGCCCTCATAGGCCAACACATCGGCTGCCTGTAGGGGCACATAGTCCCGTTTCTCGGCGAATTGCAGACCGACAATGCGCCGCCCTCCGGGATTTCCGTTCTGTTTGATCCAATTGAATGCCGTCAGCGCCTCGTGCTGGTAGTCATTACATTCATGGACGAACGCGATCCGCTCGTGGTTATCCATCGTATTGGCGATGTTGATTATTACCTGCGTGACCCAATGAAAGATGGCGGTATAGGGAGTTCCGAAGATTGCTTGCAGATCGGGATGTCCAGCCATCGCCTTGCGGAACTCGTCCATGTGCAAGCCGATGACGATGCCCGGCAGATTGCTGGCCTCGATTACATCAATCAGACGTATGACCCGCGGGTCGCGATCTTCAGGGAGCCAACCTTTGAACTCGCCAGCGAAATTCGCGCAATCGACGGCATGGAAGACCTTGATCGGACGTTTGGCGACGTTCCAACGTTTCGTCCAATCTCGCCACATAGCCGGCGAGGCGACGTAAGCCGCCACGGTCAGAACCGGCGAGCCGTCATGGACGCCTGATTCGTCCATTGCGACTTTAATCACAATGATATCCCCATCGGTTTCGCAAAGCGCGAACCGGGACATCTCGTAGACGAGGCGAGCGCTGCCCATCTACGCCTCCCGATGTGGCGCGAGAACCGCACCATACCACGGATTGCGTCTTCTATGGGAAGTGTAACGTCGCCAATAAATTACCGTTTCAAAACGAACTGGCCTAGCCAAGAGCCGTGATCCCAGGTGATGCCGCCGAGAATTTTGCCGTCGTCCGACAGGATCAGCCGGTACTTGTCGAGGCCGATTACGCCGTTCGCATCGTCCACCCTGTACCCATCGACGTGCAGCAAGCGCGCCGCAGACAGATAGGTGCCGTGAACATATTCGGTGCCTCCGAGACCAATCTTGCCTTGGTCCGCGGGGCGCGGCGATTGCCGCAGCACCCACTTTATGTAGCCGTCGACGGCATTGATCTGGTCCACCGTCACATGGAGTTCTCCCTCGTAGACAAAGCCGGGTGCGGTCCAGGTGCCATGCCAGGTCGACGTTAGTGCCGCCTGATCCTCCGGCGACGCGGCCTGCCCCGAGGCTGGCAACGCGACGAGCACAAACATCAACCCGGCGAGAAGCCTGCCCATGATTCCTCTTCCTGTAGCCGCCGCTAATACCAGTCAAGCTTTCGCCAGGCGCTTCGCCATGAACACGCGATCGTAGCCATTCTCGCGTCCACGCCCGGTTTCGACAAAGCCCAGCCGCGTGTAGAGCGTGATGTTTTCGGTCATCGTCTGGTGAGTATAGAGCCGCACTTCCGCGAAGCCGAGCCGGCGCGCTTCGGCCTCGGCGAACGCGATCAGCCGGCGGCCCAGTCCCGTGCCCTGGCTGTCGGGGCACACCGCGATGTTGTCGAGCAGCAGGTGGTCGGCCTGCGGCAGCAGCACGATGATGGCGCGAACCTTGCCCGCCTCATCCAGTAGGCTCACGGCGCCGTCCTCAATCAGCATCGCGTAATCGTCGAGCATCGGCCCTGGCGGCTTGTCCATGCGGTCGAGATAGATCGAATAGGCATCGCGGACGATGCTTTCGACCGTCGCGCGATCGGCTGGGGTGGCCAAGCGGATCATGGATCAGGCAATTCGATGACGAGACCGTCCTGCCCCGGTTCGACGCCGGGCGGCAACCGGGCCGCCAGTTCGCGGTAATCGAGCGGCCGGTCGAGATGGGTCAGCACCGCGCGCTTGGGCTTGACCCGCTCAATCCAGGTCAGCGTCCTGGCGAGATGGCTGTGCGTCGGATGCGGCTCGTAGCGTAGGCAATCGACGACCCAGGCCTCGATGCCGGCGAGCGCGGAAAAGGCGTTATCGTCGAGCTCGTTTACGTCGGTCGAATACGCGAAGCTGCCGACTCGCAAGCCAAGTGTCGTACTGAAGCCGTGATCCTGCGCGAATGGCACGAACGGCACCCCGGCAGCGGTGAACGGTCCATCGATCACATGCGGCGTCAGGGTCGGCTTGTAGAAGAGCCCGCCCGGCGGCACTGGCTCGAAGACATAGCCGAAGCGCTGCTCGATCTCCGCCATGCTCTTGGCGTCAGCATGGAGCGCGATCGTGCTTTGCATCAAGCGGTTCACCCCGCGCAAATCGTCGATCCCGTGAAGGTGGTCGGCATGCGCATGGGTCATGATCACGGCGTCGATGCGTTTTATGCCGGCGTTGAGCAATTGCTCGCGCAGATCCGGCGACGTATCGACGAGGATCACCTTCCCGCGGCATTCGATGAGCAGCGAGGCGCGTCGCCGCCGGTTGCGCGGATCATTGGGGTCGCAGGCGCCCCAATCGTTGCCGATCGCCGGAACCCCCATCGATGGCCCGCAGCCGAGCATGGTGATTTTCATGATGCTGGCGGCTGCGCTTTGGAAAACAGGCGAAAGAAGTTTGCCGTCGTCGTCTCGGCCAACGCTTCGGGCTCGATCCCTTTCAATGCGGCGACGGCGGCCGCGGTCGCGGCGACAAAGGCCGGCTCGTTGCGCTTGCCGCGATACGGTACTGGCGCCAAATACGGCGCGTCGGTCTCGACCAGCAGCCGGTCGAGCGGTAGATCGCGCACGATGGCGCGCAAATCTTCGGCATTGCGAAAGGTTACGATGCCCGAGATCGAGATATAAAAGCCAAGCGCCACGGCTGCCTCAGCGAGCGCCCTGCCCCCGGTAAAGCAATGCAGCACGCCCGGCGGCGGCCGTTCTTGCAACAGCATGGCAGCGATCTCGACGTCGGCCTCGCGCGCATGGATGATGAGCGGCAGGCCGGTCGCTTTCGAGGCGGCGATATGGGTACGGAACACCCGCTCCTGCACCTCGCTCGGGCTCAGATTGTAGTGAAAATCGAGCCCGGTCTCGCCGATGCCGACAACGCGCGGATGTGCGGCGAGCGAGACCAGCCGGTCGGCGAGGAGGTCGCCGTGATCGGCCGCCTCGTGCGGATGCGCCCCGACCGAACACCAGATGCGCGCGTCGGACTCCGCGATCGCCTCGACCCCGGCGAACTGGTCGAGGCGCGTGCAGATCGTCAGCATCGTGCCGATCCCGGCGGCGAAAGCGCGTGCGATCACCGCATCACGCTCGGGCGCGAAATCGGGAAAATCGAGATGGCAGTGGCTGTCGACCAGCATCGTTGGGCTCTAGGTCGCCCGTTCGATTGCAAAAAACGCGCTCATGATCGTCTGTTTCTTATCGAGGTTTAGGCCATCGGTGCGGGCGAATTGGTCGCCGATCTCAGCTCGCACCTTAGCCCAACGCGCTGCCTCCGCACGCATTCCGCGCCGCGCCGCGGTGATGGCGCGCCGCGCGAGGTGCTGACGCAGCAGCTCCTCGACCGTGCGATAGCCGCCCTCGGCGTCGGCGCGCGCCAGGCGTTCGGCGAAGCCGTGCAGCGCTAGCACATCGATCCCGCCGCGCCGGGTCAGCATCGCTGTCAACGTGTTGGACAGCTCGACCCCGCCCGAGGCAATTAGCTCCAGCGCCCGGCCGATGCTGCCCTCGGCCAGTGCGGCGACCGCTTCGGCCTCCTTGCTGTCAAGATCGGGGCAATAGCGCGCCAGCAGAGCGGGCACGACAGCGTTCGGCAGTGGCGACAGCGCGACATGCCGACAGCGCGAGCGGATCGTTGGCAGCAGCCGGCCGGCGTTGTGTGCAACCAAGATCAGCAACGCCCGCCGTGGCGGCTCCTCGAGAATTTTCAACAGTGAGTTGGCGGCGTTGCGGTTCATCTCGTCGGCGCCGTCGACGATGACCACGCGCCAGCCGCCTTCCGCCGGCGTCAGGCGCAGGAACGCGCCGATCTCGCGCGCATCGTCGACGACGATCTCGCCGCGCAGGCGCTGGCGGCGCGGATCGTAGGCGCGCTCGACGGTCAGGAGGTCGGCGTGGCCGCCGGCGGCGACGCGGCGGAATACGCCGCTTTCCGGCGGCACCGCGAGCCCGCCGCCTGGCTCTGTTGCCGGCGCGCCGAACATGTCGAGCGCCGCGCCCTCGCCCGGTGCCGATAGCACGTAGCGGGCCAGCCGGAAGGCCAATGTCGCCTTGCCGATGCCGCGCGGCCCCGACAGCAGCAGAGCATGCGGCAGCCTGCCGGCGTCAAAATTCTGTCGCAGCACGGCCTCGACGGCTTCGTGGCCGAGAAGATCCGGATTGGCCCGCGGCGGCAGTGTGATCGGCTCGCTGGTCATAGCTTTACGCCGAAACGCGGCGCGACTGTGGCGACGATTGCGTGATGAACCTCATCCACCGACCCCGACGCCGGTATCACGATGCAGCGCTGCGGCTCGGCGGCGGCGATCGCCTGAAACCCGGCGCGCAGCCGCTCGTGAAAGTTCCGGTCGAGCCGTTCAAACCGGTCAGCGCGGCGTGGCCGCAGCGCCGCTCGCGCAAAGCCCTCTTCAACCGGCAGATCGAGGATCAGCGTCAGGTCGGGGGCGAAATCGCCAATCGCAAATTGCTGCAGCATGGCCAGCTCATCGAGTGGCACGCCACGGCCATAGCCTTGATACGCCACCGTCGAGTCATTGAAGCGGTCGCAGATCAACCAGCTACCCGCATCGAGCGCCGGCCGGATCAGCTGAGTGATGTGCTCGCGCCGCGCCGCGTAAAGCAGCAGCGCTTCGCCGACCGCGTCCCAGCGCTCCGTCTCGCCCTCGATCAAGAGTTGGCGGATTGCTTCGGCGCCGGGGGAGCCGCCGGGTTCACGCGTTGCCTTCGCGGGGATGCCGGCATGCTCCAGCGCTGCAACGAGGAGCTTCACCTGGGTCGACTTGCCAGCCCCCTCCCCGCCCTCAAGGGTGATGAAATGTCCGCGCGCGCTCAGTGCCGGCTTCCCCAGATCAGATAAGCGGCGAGCGTCGCCATGCGACCGAATGTGCCGATTGGCGGCACGCTCGCGGCGGCGAAGAGCGGCCGCTCGATTGGCTGGATGTCGGGCGCCGAAACGACAAGCTTGCCGATCTGGTCGCCTTTCTTGACCGGCGCCGCGATCGGCCCGTCATAGGCGACCGTCACCTTCAGGTCGCGGCGAGAGCGGCGTGGCAGGGTTATCGTTAGGTCCTTGTCGATCGTCAGGCCGACTTTGGGGTCGGTGCCGAGCCACACCTCGGCGTCATCGACCTTGTCGCCGGCGCTGAACAGTTTGTAGTCGTTGAATTCGCGGAATGCCCATTCGACCAGCCGCTCGCTTTCGCTTGCCCTGTCCTTCATCGACGGAAGCCCGCTGACCACGACGATCACGCGCCTATCTCCGCGCACCACCGAAGCGGTCAGGCTATAGCCGGATTCGTCGGTATGACCGGTCTTGAGCCCGTCGGCGCCGATGTTGCGATACAGCAACGGGTTCCGGTTTCCTTGATCTATATTGTTGAAATTGAAATCCTTTTCCGAGAAATAATGATAATACTCGGGAAAGTCGCGGATCGTCCGTATTGCCAGCGTGGCGAGATCTTGGGCGGTCATCCAATCGTTTGGGTCGGGCAGGCCGGTCACATTGCCGAAATGGCTGTCCTTGAGCCCAATTTCTGGGGCTTTCTGGTTCATCAGATCGACAAACGCCGGTTCGCTCCCCGCCAGTCCCTCGGCGAGCACAATGCAGGCGTCATTGCCGGACTGGATCAGCATCCCCTGAATAAGATTCTCGACGGTGACGCGGGCCCCAATGCCGACAAACATCTTCGAGCCGCCCAGCTTCCAGGCTTTCTCGCTGACCGGCAACTCGTCGGTGAGCTTGACCTTCCCGTCCTTGAGCATGCCGAAGACAACATAGGCGGTCATGATCTTGCTCATCGAAGCGGGTGGCATCCGCTCGTCCGCGTACTTGTTGAGGAGAACCGTGCCGGTCTCCACTTCGATGATAATCGCGTGCTTGGCCTCGGTGTCGAGCGCCGTGCCGGGCGGTGGAGGCGCCTGGGGTGTGGGCAGTGGCTTCGGCTTGGTCTGCCCTGGAGGCTTACCCGCGACGGTGGGCTTGTTGTGCGTCGGCTGCGCTGCCCTGGTCACCTCGTAACCGGCAAACGACAGCAGCAGCGCTGCCGCGATGGCGGTCGCGAACCAGTGCCGCCAGCCCATGCGCATCCTGCCTCCGTCGTTCATCGACGAGGGCATCTTAATTGATCACGATGTGGGCGTCTCGATAGCCGCTCTGGATCATCTGGGCGAGCGCGCGGTTGGCCTCTTCTTGGGTATCGACCGGGCCGATTTCCATCCGGTAAAGCGGCGACTGTACCAGGAAGTGATGCGAGGATGGCGCGGCCTGGGGTTGCGGCAGGCCCTGATAAACTTGCGCCGGGGCGCCGATCTGCTGCGGCAGCGGAGCTGCCGCCGCGACGGCGACAGGAGCTGGAGCCGGCCGTGGCGCGGCGGAGGGTTGCGGCGCTGGCGGCGGAACCGGCGCCGCGGCGGCGAAGGCCGAACCGTTGTTGACAATCCCCTGTGCGGCGGCGGCTGCCGCCTGCAGGCTTTCGTCCTTGAGGACGCGGACTCGGACCATCGCCGTGCCCGACCGCTCGAAACCGAGGAGCTGTGCTACCCGGCGCGAGACATCGATGACACGCCCATCGACAAATGGGCCGCGGTCGTTGACCCGGACGCGCAAGGCGCGATTGTTCTGCAGATTGATGATTTCGACGATGCTGGGGAGCGGCAGCGTTTTGTGCGCGGCCGTGATCTCGTTGAGGTCGAAGACCTCGCCATTGGCGGTGTATTGCCCGTCGAACGCCTCGCCGTACCACGACGCGAGGCCCGTCTGGTCATAGGCGTAATCGATGTGCGGGTAGTAGGTGATACCCTTGATCGTGTAGGGCGCGCCGATCTTATAGGTCGGGTGCGGTACCCGGGAGCCCAGGCTCTGGGAGAATTGTGGCGCTATGCCGCCGCACGCCGCGAGCAGCACACCGATGGCGAGCAGCAGCGCAGCCTGGGTTAGCCCCCTCCTCGGCATAGCCTCCTCGTGTGCTTAGCCGGCGCCGAAACTGTCGGCCAGGAGGCCGACTGCGCCGGCAAAGAAGGTCGATTTGTTCCACTTCATGATGGCGCGGAAATTGTCGTAGACGAGCAACGCCGGTCCGCCGGCGCCGTCCGGCAGTACGAGCGAAGCCTGCAGCGCCGGCAGTGGCGAGGCATCGGCCGCGCGTACGCCAAGCCGGCTCCATTCCGCCGTCGTCCGCCGCATGTCGAGCCCTGCGAGGCGCGCGTCGAAATTGGCCGGCAGCACCACCAAGCGGCCCCAGCTCTCGCTGCCGTGCCAGCCGAGCTGGGCAAGATAATTGGCAATCGATCCCAGAACGTCGGCGCGGTCGCCCCAGATATCGCGCTTGCCGTTGCCATCGAAATCGACCGCGAAGTTGAGGAAGGTGGTCGGCATGAACTGGCACTGGCCCATGGCCCCTGCCCAGGAGCCGACCATCGCATCGGGACGGATATTGCCTTGGTCGATGATGCGCAGCGCGGCGATCAGCTCCGGCCGGAAAACCTCGCTGCGCCGCCCGTCGTAGGCCAGGGTCGCCAACGACGAGACGACCTTGTAGTTGCCCATGACTTTGCCGAAATTGCTCTCGACCGCCCACAGCGCCACGATGAAGCGCGGCTGGACGTTGAAGCGTTGATGGACGCGCATCAGAAGCGGCCAGTTCTCGGAAAGCGCGGCGCGGCCATCCGCTGTCTTTTGCGGGGTGACGATCTTTTCGATAAAACCGGCAAAAGTCATCGTGTGCTCGGGCTGGGCGCGGTCGAGCTCGATCACATGCGGCAGGTACTCGGTCTGGCCAAGGGCGAGATCGACGGTAGTAGCGCGGATGCCCTGAGCGATTGCGTCCCGCCGGATCGACGACAGGAATGCGGCGAAGTCGCCCTCGGCGGCTGCTACCCGCGTCACGCCCGCAGGCACAGCCATCATCGCCGCGAGCACAGCTCGACGGCTCGGCCGCAAAGGCATCATCGCCACGGTAGTACCGGCCCCCAAAACCCCCGACTCTTTTCTCACACTGCGCTCTGACGCGCAATGGTTAGGGCCGCCATTACCGTAGAGAACCAAAGGATTTTCAGCTAATATGAAACTGGCGCGCTAGAGCTTCAACAAATGCGGCAACCATAGCGAGATCGCCGGCAAATAGGTTACCAGCATCAACACGATAAAAAGCACACCATAGAACGGCCAAATCTCGCGCATCACTTCTTCCATCCGCACCCGCCCGACGGCGCAGCCGACGAACAGTGTCGCGCCGACCGGCGGATGGCAGAGGCCGATACCGAGATTGAGCAACATAATCATGCCAAAATGCACCGGGTCGACGCCGAACTTGGTCACGACCGGTAATAGAATCGGCGTGGTGATGAGGATCGACGGCGCCATGTCGAGAAGACAGCCGAGGACCAGCAGCATCGCGTTGATAAGCAGCAGGATGACGTATTTGTTGCTCGACAAGGTCAGGAAGATATCGGTGATCGTCGAGGGCATCCGCATCAGCGCCATGATGTAGCCGACGCTGGCGGCGCAGGCGATCAGCATCATCACCATCGCGACGGTACGAAGCGTCCGGTAGACAAGCAGTGGTAGATCCCGCCAGCGGTAGTCGCGGTAAATAAACATCGTCACGAGAAAGGCGTAGACGCAGGCGACCGCGCCGGCCTCGATCGCGGTAAAGACGCCCCAGAGAATCCCGCCGAGGATGATGACCAGCGTGCCCAACCCCCAAATAGCGTCAAACCCGATCCTCAGCGCGTCCCGCAGCGGCACCGACTCGCCATGAGGAAGGTCGTTGCGGTACGCGAGTACGAGGCAGAGCACGATTAGCGAAGCGCCGAGCAACAGGCCCGGCATTACTCCGGCCATGAACAGTGCGGTCACCGAAATCGTGCCGCCGGCCAGGCCCGCGGTCGCCAACGAATAGATCACCGCGTTGTGGCTCGGGGGAACTAGCAGACCCTGCACCGAAGCGGCGATCGTCACATTGGTCGAGAACACCCGCGGATAGCCCGACTTCACCATCTGCGGGATCATCACCGAGCCGATCGCCGAAGCATCGGCGACCGACGACCCGGAAATCCCGCTCATGAATGTCGTCGCGACGATATTGACGACCGAGAGCCCGCCGCGCAGCCGGGCAAAGCCGACTAGGGCATTCGCCAGCGCCACAAGGCGCCGAGCCATGCCCCCTTCCGCCATGATGGCACCGGCGAGGACAAAGAAGGGGATCGTCAGCATTGCGAACTTGCTGACCCCGCTCGAGATTTGCTGCATCACCGCCTCGATCGGGATGCCGATCCACAGCGCCCCGGAAAGCGCCGCCAGCGCCAGTGAGTAAGCGATCGGCAAGCCCAGCGCGATGCCACCGAATAAGACACCAAGAACGACGAGGATGTTCATCTAGTCGGGCGCCGCCATGCGCCAGTCCTCGCGCTGCGGCGGCGGTCCGATCGCGAGGCGCTCGGCGATGAACAGGAGGGTCATAACACCGCCGATCGGGATCGGCAGGTAGGTGATGCCCACCGACAGCGTGGGAAACTCGGCGATGACTTGGTGCCAGGTCGCGGCGCAAAGCCGCCCGCCCCAGACGACCATGAACAGGCTTATGAGGATCATCAGCGCCTCGCCGAGAATATCGATGGCGCGCTGCCCGATTGGCGGCAGCGCGTCGCGCACCACCGTGACCCGCATGTGAATGCCCGAGCGGTAGCACATTGCCGCGCCGAAGAAGGTCAGCACGACCGAGAGCAGGATCGCCATCGGCTCCGGCCATGACGAGGCGCTGTGCAATACGTAACGGGTAAAGACGCCCCAGGGCACGACGATCGTGATCAGCACCAGCGCGCCGCCGGAGACAATCGCGCACAGGCGATAGAGCGCATCCATCGCCCGGCGGATCGGGGCCGTTGGTTCGGTCATCTCGAGACGCCGATTACGTCACCGCGTCGATGCGCTTGATCATGTCGGCATACTTGGCGCCGTATTTGTCCCATACCGGCTTGACCGCGTCGCGGAACGGCTTTTTGTCAGCGATGTGGTCGATTTCAATGCCCCCGGCTTTCATGCGGTCGAAGGCGTCAGCCTCCTTCTTGTTCCATAGCACCCGCGCATCGGCCTGTGCCTCTCGCGACAGCTTCTTGATTAGCGCCTGGTCGTCGGCCGACAGCTTCTGCCAACCGACCTTCGAATAAACCAGCATCTCGGGCACGATCAGGTGCTGGCTATCGCTGTAGAACTTGGCGACCTGGTAGTGGTTGTCGAAGACAAAGCTCGGCGGGTTGTTCTCGGCGCCGTCGATGACCCCGGTCTGCAATGCGCTGAATACCTGATCGTATCCCATCGCGACCCCGTTGGCACCGAGCGCATTGGCCATGTCGACGAAGATCGGATTGCCGATGACGCGGATTTTCAGACCCTTGAGATCATCGATTGATTTGATCGAGTGTTTGGTGTCGTAAAAGCTGCGCGCGCCGGCATCCATCCAGCACAGCCCCACGAGCTTGGCGGCATCGTTCGACGTCACCTTATCGAGCAGGTACTGGCCGATATCGCCGTCGACCACCTTGTTCATATGCGCGACATCGCGGAACACGAACGGCAGGTTGAAGACATTGATGTCGTCGACCACTGGGCCCAGCGTGCCGACGCTGACCCGGGCGAACTGGAGCGCCCCGAGCTGGGCCTGCTCAATGACTTCCTTCTCGCCGCCCAATTGCATCGACGAATACATCTGGACGCTGAGCCGGCCATTGGTCGCCTGCTCGAGCTTCTTGCCCAGATTTTCGACCGCCTCGACGGTCGGATAACCTTCCGGATGAACGTCCGAGGCCTTGAGTACCACCTTGTCGTCGGCCAGAGCGTGCCGGCCAGCGGCCGTGCCTACTGCCAGCGCACCGGCGCCGGCCAAAAGATCCCGTCTGCGCATGTTCCCTCCCGCTTCTCGCCCACTTCGCCGAATTGACCCGGCTGACGGCGCATGTTAGCGATTTATATGATAACCTGATAACTGTCGAGACCCTGTTATGCCTAGGCGCGCCGCCCCGCAAGCGATGCTCCGTCCGGTGACGCCGGCGCCGCGGTTGACCCGCGAAATCGCCGAGCGTATTGCCGATGAGATCGCCACGGCACGGCTGCCGCCGGGCGCCAAGCTGCCGACCGAGCAGGAAATGGTCGCGGCGATGGGGGTGAGCCGCACCGTGGTCCGCGAGGCGGTCGCGGCATTGCGGGCTCGCGGTCTAGTCGTCACGCGCCAGGGAGCCGGCGCCTTTGTTGCCGCCGATGCCGATCGCCGCCCGTTTCAGCTTGCGTTCGACGGCTTGCCGTCGATCGCCGAGGTGCTTGAGGTCATGGAGCTGCGCGCCAGCGTCGAGGTGGAGGCGGCTGGATTGGCGGCCGAACGCGGCTCTCCTACCGCCCGGCGGCGGGTCGATGAGGCGCTCGCAGCAATCGATGCCGCGCTCGACCGCGGCGAAGGGGCAATCGACGAGGATTTCGCTTTTCACCGCGCCATCGCCGCGGCGACCGGCAATCCGCAATTCGCGCATTTCCTCGAATATCTTGGGCGCTTCATTATCCCGCGGCAGAGTATCCGGGTCGCCGCGCATAGACCGGAGGGGCAGCGGGCCTATTTAGAAACCTTCCAGCGCGAGCATGCGGCGATTTCGGCGGCGATAGCGATCGGCGACGGAGCCGCCGCACGCGCGGCGATGCGCTTACATCTTGCCAACAGCCAAACGCGCTATCGCCGGCTCGCAGCTGAAGCAACGGCGCTCACCGGTCCGCCGCTCACCCGCTAAGTCAGTCGTCGGCTACGGTGGCCGCTCCGGACGGCGCTGCCGGCGCTGCTGCGACCGCGCGCACGCGCTTTGGCACCTTGATCAGCAGCACCAGCGGCAGCGATAGGAGGATCACCAACATCATCAGCTTGAAATCGTCGATATAGCCGATCATTGCCGCCTGGCGGGTGACCTCCGCATTGAGCGCGGCTATCCCAGTTGGCGCAGTCAGACTGTAAATCGGCGCCAGAGTGTGTCCCTGAAGCAGCGGGTTATCCGGCCGCAGCCCCTCCATCAGCTGCGAATGGACGATCTGTGTGTTGCGAGTCAGCTGCGACTCGAGGATGGCGATGCCAATGCTGCCGCCCAGCATGCGCATCAGCGCGCGCAGCGCCGTGCCTTGGGTCAGGATATGTCGAGGCAGGTCCGACAGAGCGAGGATGTTCAGCGGGACAAAGGTCAGGCCGAGGCCAAACCCCTGCGCGAAGCTAGCGAAGATGATTGGGCCGGAGCCCATGAGCAGCGAATAGCCGGTCATCTGCCACAACGAGGCCGCGGTCAGCAGAAAGCCGACGAGGATAAAAAGACGGTTGTCGATCTTGTTGATTGTGCGGCCGACGAGAACCATCGCGATCATCGTGCCGACGCCGCGCGGCGCCATCATCCAGCCGCTGGTGAAGACCGGGTAGTTCATCAGGTCCTGCATCATCGAAGGCATCAACGCCAGGGTGCCGCTGAGGATCATGCCCACCCCGAACATCAGCGCGCTGCCCGCGATGAAATTGGGGCTCTTGAGCAATTCGAGGCTGATGAACGAGCGCCCGGTCGCGGTCGAGGTGTGAACGACCAGCATATAGAAGCTCAGCGCGGCAATGGTCGCCTCGATCCAGATCTCGGTCGAATGGAACCAGTCCTGGAGCTGGCCGCGGTCGAGCATCAATTGCAGCGCGCCGACCGCTATGCTCATCGCCCCAAAGCCGAAGACATCGAAGCCTTCGCGTCTGACGTTGCGGGTCTGACGGAACAGTAGAAAAATGCCCAGCGCGCAGATCGCGCCGACCGGCAGGTTTATGTAGAAGCACCAGCGCCAATTGAGGTTGTCGGTAAGCCACCCGCCCATGGTCGGCCCGATGATCGGTCCCATCATCGCGCCGGTACTGAAGATCGCCATCGCGTAGCCATGGCGTTCCTGCGGATAGATTGTCAGCAAGGTGGCCTGGCCGAGCGGCACCAGCCCGGCGCCGAACATGCCTTGGAGAAGGCGATAGACGACAAGCTGCGGTAGGCTTTCCGCCGCGCCGCACAACGCCGAGGCGACAGTGAATCCAATGACCGAGCCGAGAAAGATGTACTTGATGCCAAATCGGCCGGCGAGCCAGCCGGTCATCGGCATCATGATCGCCGAAGCGACGATGTACGAGGTGAGGACCCAGGAAATCTGATCCTGCGATGCCGACATGCTCCCCTGGATGTGCGGCAGAGCGACATTGGCGATCGTTGTGTCGATCCCCTGCAGCACGCAGGCGCAGATGATCGTCGCGGTCATCAGGCCGCGGTTAGGGACGCCTGTGCCGGGTATGGCCCCCTCGCCTCTCATTGCGCCGGCCTAATCATCGGCGGCGACCGATGCTGTTGCCGGCGGTGCTATCGCGACCGATGCACGCTGCTTGTCACGCAACAGCAGCAACAACGGCAGCGAACACAACGCCATCAGCATCATCATCCTGAAATCGTCAATGTAGGCAATCATCGCCGCCTGCCGGGTGACCTCGGCGTTTAGCGCGGCGATCCCGTTTGGCGCGGTCAGGCTATAGGCCGGGCCGAACACCGGCGTGTGGAGGAGCGGGTTGTCGGGCCGCAAGGTCTCGATCAGACGCGAGTGGATGGTCTGCGTGTTCTCGGTCAGCATGGCAATCAGGATACTGATGCCGACGCTGCCGCCGAGATTGCGCATCAGGCTACGGATCGCCGTCGCCTGGGTCATGATGTGCCGGGGCAAGGTGGACAATGCCATGATGTTGAGCGGCACAAAGGTGCAGCCGAGCCCAAAGCCCTGTATCAGGCCAGAGACGATGATCGGTTGCGGGTCCATCAGCAGCGAAAAACCGGTCATCTGCCACATCGCGAAGGCGGTAAGTAAAAACCCGAACAGGATGATCAGCCGGTTGTCGACCTTGTTGATCACGCGGGCGACGGCGAACATTGCGACCATCGTGCCAAATGCCCGTGGTGCGGTGATCAGACCGGTGGTGAAGACCGGATAGTTCATCAGCTGCTGCAACATCGACGGCAGCAGCGCCAGCGTTCCGGTCATAATCGCGCCGACCGAAAACATCAGCATCGTGCCGGCGACAAAATTGGGGCTTTTCAGCAGGTCTCGATTGAGGAACGACCTCTCTCCTGTCGTCGCCGTGTGCACCGCGAACAGGTAGAAACCCAACGCGGTAACCGTCGCTTCAACCCAGATCTCACTCGAATGGAACCAGTCCTTGAGCTCGCCGCGGTCAAGCATCAACTGCAAACCGCCGATGCCGACGCTAAGGCTCAAGAAACCGAAAATGTCGAACGGTTCGCGGTGGACATTCCGGTTGTGACGGATGAACGCCATGATACCGAGCGTCGCTAAGATGCCGATCGGCAGGTTGATATAAAAGATCCAGCGCCAGCTGTAATTCTCGGTCAGCCAGCCGCCGAGCAGGGGACCGCTGATCGGACCCAAGATCGTGCCGATGCCGTAGACCGCCATCGCATGGCCATGCCGCTCTGGCGGGTTGATCTGCAGCAGCGTCGCTTGCGACAGCGGTATGAGGCCGGCCCCGCAAATCCCCTGCAGGGCGCGGAAAAGCACCAATTGTTCGAGGCTTGTCGCCGCGCCGCACAACGCGGACGCGATCGTGAAACCACTGACGCAGACAAGAAAAACATGCTTGATCCCGAGCCGGCCGGCGAGCCAGCCCGTCAGCGGCATCATGATCGCCGCCGTGACGATGTACGAAGTCAGCACCCAGGCGATCTGGTCTTGCGATGCCGACAGACTGCCCTGGATATGAGGCAGGGCGACATTGGCGATCGTGTTATCGACGCCCTGCATGATGTTAGCGAGCATGATCGAGGCCGTGATCCAGCCTCGATTGGGAAAAGGAGCTGACGTTTCCCCGCGCAATTTCGTATACCGGCCGGCGGCCCGGCGCCGCTCACGCCGTGACTTGTTTGGCGGTCGGCATGTCTCTGGCGACCGTTGTGCAGCGTAGGTCGACGCGGCTGGCCTCGCCGACGAAGACCGGATGCATCTGCCGGATCGAAATAGCCATCGGCGGCGTCCCGCTGCCTAAAAGACCGTCAAACGATACGCCGTCGTCACCCTTCTGTCATGGCGGCCGGGGTCTTATCTGCCATGCCCGCCGCCTGGTTAGTCGCGCTCCGGGCGAAGATCGCCTTTTATCTCCGGCCGCGCTCCGCTAGCCTCGCCGCAAATCAGCGATGGGGAGAGAGCTCATGCCAAAAATCCTGATCATCCACGGCGCTGGGATGAATATGCGGGGCAAGGTCCAGCTCGAGATATTCGGTCCGATGACCCTGCCTGAATACGACGAGCGCATTCGCGGCTATGCCGCGGAGCTAGCCCTCGACATCGAGATATTCCACTCGAACATCGAAGGCGAGATCGTCAACAAGATCTATGCCGCCAACGACCAGGGCTTCGACGCTGCGATCTTCAACCCGGCGGCGTTCGGCACCGGCTATCCGGCGCTCGTCGCAGCCTTGTCGCAAGTCAAGTTCCCGACCATCGAGGTCCATATCTCGAACCCGATCCGGCGTGGACCGGCCTCGCAGACCGCCGCGGTGAGTCTCGGCGTTGTCGCCGGGTTCGGCGTCGCCGGTTACGCGCTGGCGTTGCGCGGCCTCAAGGACCTGCTGGCCGTGAAGAAATAGGACTATACGCCGAGCAGTTCGCCGATCTTCTCGGCCGCCTTGAGCCCGTGCCCGGTCAATACGACAACCGTCGTCTCGCTCGGGCTGATCGTGCCGTCGGCGAGCAGCCGGCTTAGCGCTGCGCCGGCGGTCGCCGCGGTCGGCTCGACATAAAGGCCGAGCCGTCCGAACCGCTCCAGCGCCGGAGCGATTGCGTCCTCGGGTACCGCGACGACCCCGCCCTTTGAGCGCCGCAACGCGGCCAGCACCTCGGCGACCCGCACCGGTTTCACCGTGGCGATACCGTCGGCGACCGTAGGCGCTGCGATGAACGGAACATAACCCTCCCCACCCTGCGCCCAGGACGCCGCAAACGCGGCGCAGTTCGCCGCCTGCACCGCGAAGAGCCGCGGCATGCGGGTGATCTCGCCGCGCCGCTGCAGCTCGTCGAAGCCGCGCTCGAGACCCAAGATATTGCTGCCATATCCCGTCGGCACGAGGATGTTGTCGGGCACCGAGAAACCGAGCTGTTCCCATAGCTCGAAGGCCAGCGTCTTGGTGCCCTCGATGAAGAAAGGCTGCCAGTTATGGCTGGCGTAGAAGCTGATGTCGGTTGCGGTAAGGGCGGCCTCGGTCACCGCTTGGCGGCTGCCGGGAATGGCCTCGACCGCGGCGCCGGTCGCGGCGATCTGTATGATCTTGCCGCGCGGCGCGGTTGCCGGGACGAAGATGCGGCAGGCGAGCCCGGCGGCGGCGGCATATGTCGCGATTGAGGCGCCGGCATTGCCCGAAGAATCCTCGTGGATCGGACCGACCCCGACCTCGAGCAGATGGTTTAGCATCACTGCCGTGCCGCGGTCCTTGAACGAGCCGGTCGGCATTTGGCTTTCGAGCTTGAAGCGGATCGGTGCGCCGTCCCAGAGCCGCGTCACCAGCGGCGTCCAGCCTTCGCCGAGCGACACCCTCGGAGCATCATCGAGCGCCAGCGCCGCGCGGTAACGCCAGAGCGAGGCCTTGCCGGTGTCGATCTCACCGCGGACCAGCCCTTGGCCCGGCGCGAGGTTGAGATGACTGCCGCAATCGCATCGCCACAGCGGCCGGTCAGCCGGGATAGTCGCGCCACATGCGGGACAAAGATAACTCGCGCGGGTCATCGTGCGACCTTATCGCCGCGTCGGCGCCTAGGCTAGGATGGCCCTATTGAAAGCGGAGGCCCGGCGATGGACGAAGCCAAACTGGTCGGCGGCTCGCCGGCGGACCGCAGGCGCTTGCTCGAGCGTATGGGTGAATACCTCGACGCCAACGCGCGCTTCGATTGGGAGAAGCTGCAGGATATCTGGAGCGCGGCACCCGAGGCGGTGTTCTTCAACCTCAACGGCCACACCTATAAAGGCCGCGAGCACTGGACGCGACTGTGGCAGTACTACAAGCAGAATGTCGCGAGCGGCTATTGGACACCGTTCGATATCGGCGGCGTCGTCAACGGCGACCTCGCGGTGATCTGGTGCGAGCGGCATACCCGATCCGAATGGGTCGGTAAGGATCCGACCCCGTCGCGCCCCTACGGCAAGGACTTTGTGTCGCGCTCTACGATGGTGTTCCGCAAGGAGGACGGCGACTGGCGCGTCGTGCACGTCCATTTCTCGCCGGCCAGCGAAGCGGCGCGCCCCGGCAGCGTATGAACGAGATCGCGCTTCCGCGGATCGGCATTCGGCTTTCGAGCGGGCTCGGGCCGCGGTACTGCATCGATTTGGCCCAGGCAGCGGAAGCCAATGGCTTTGCGTCGATCTGGTTCGCCGAGAACCCGTTCGAGAGCGGTGTCTTTGTCGCGGCGGGCGCTTGCGCGGCGATGACCGGGCGGATGCGGCTCGGCATCGGCGTCGTCAATCCCTACACGCGCCATCCGGTGCAGATCGCGATGGAGTTCGCCGCGCTGGACGAACTTTCCGGGGGGCGCGCGATCCTCGGCATCGGTTCGGGGATCGCGGCACCGATCAAATGCATGGGCCTCGACAACAGCCGTCCAGTCACCGCCGTGCGCGAGGCGATCACAATTGTCTGCGGCTTGATGATGGGCGATGGCGTCACGTTTGATGGGACGGTCTTCAACGTCCGCAGTGTCAATACTCTTCGCCGCATTTTTCCTCACCTGCCGCATCCTGGCCCGCAGATCTACTTGGCCGCCGCCGGGCAACCCATGCTTCGCGCCTGTGGCGAGCTAGCCGATGGCTTGGTTATCTCGAACCTAACGCCGCTGTGTTCAGCAAAGCGCATGGCGGAGATGGTCGTCGAGAGGGCGGCAAAACTCGGACGACCGAAGCCGACGATCGTGCAGTACGTGCCCTGCGTTGCCCGCCCCGATCGCGAGGAGGCACGCCAGACGATCAAATCGGCGATTGCCGAGATGCTACGAAGCTTCTGGCCGTCGGGGGACAATTGGCCCAGGGCGAAGGAAAAAATCGTCGCGGAAAGCGGTATCCCCCGGCGCGACTTCGTGGTTGCGCTCGACCGGCTGCGGTGCGGCGAAGATGGCATGTCGGCGCTTGACGACCGTTTTGTCGAAACGTTCGCCATCGCCGGCACCGCTGACGAATGCCTCGCTCAGGCGGCTCGCTATCGCGCCGCAGGCGTTGATGAGTTGGCACTGACAATCGCCGGCCCGCAGCCTTTGCTAGATATCCCCTATCTTGGCGCTGCCCTCTTTGCTCCCTAAGCGCCGCCGCACATATGCTCGGAATCCGGCAAGGTCCAAGTGCCGTGGGTACGCAAATTGGTCGTCTTATAAGTGAGCCCGCGCTTGTCGCCCGGAGGACACCCTTTTGGGATCGACACCAGGCACATCGTCACCGGGTCGCCGGCGTGCGACTGGGTGATCTCGGCGATCGTATCGTAAGAGACCTGATAGCCGCTGTTGGCGAAATCGACCGCGCTGCCCGATCCAGGGATCGGCCTGTTTGTGGCGCCGTCCTGTAGGCGGGTCGTCACATCCTTGATCGTGGTATTGGTGCACTGACCGATCTGCGTCGGCAGTGGGTCGGCTGCGGCAATCCCGGCGGCAGCCAACAAGATCGCAACTGCGGAAAGGAGGCGAATTATCTTCATAACGCTCTCTTGCGGCATCAATTTGGCTGACAGTCGCCGTTTCGATAGCTATCAGCCCCCGGGTACAGTTGCCAAGCCGCCATTGCCGAACGGAAGGAACCCGATGCGCCGAACGGTGGCGCTGCTAACCGTGATGCTGCCCTTCGTCGCTGTACGGGCCGACGAACCCGGGGCAGGCGAGGCAATGCTGAAGAAATGCCAGATCTGCCACAGCCTCGCGGCGGGCGGCCCGGCCAAGGTCGGGCCCAATCTGCACGAAATTTTTGGGCGTAAGGCCGGAACGGCTCCCGGTTTTGCTTTCTCCGATGCGATGAAGAGCAGCGGCATCGCCTGGGACGACGACACGCTTGCGAAATTCCTGTACAACCCTAAGGAATCGCTGCCGGGCAATCGAATGTCGTTTCCGGGAATCAAGGACGACGCCACGCTCGGCGATTTGCTTGCCCGGCTGAAGCAAGCGACGCAATAAGGGGCATGGTAGCGACAATCATCGACGGCCAGTCAATCGCCGAGCGGCTGCGCCAGCGCGTCGGCGAGGCTGCCGCGGAGTTGCGCGAGAAGCACGGGTTTGTCCCGGGCCTTGCCGCAATCATCGTCGGCGACGATCCGGCGAGCCAGATCTACGTCCGCAACAAGGCCCGCGCCTGCACCGCCGCGGGGCTCGCCTCGTTCGAGCACAATTTGCCTGGTGACGCGAGCGAGGCGAAACTGATCGCGTTGGTGGGAGCGCTTAACGCCGATGAGCGGGTTGACGGCATTCTCGTCCAGTTGCCGCTGCCGGCTCATATCGACGCGCGTGAAATCGTCGCCGCGATCGACCCGGCAAAGGATGTCGACGGGTTCCACCCGCTCAATATCGGCCGGTTGTGGGGCGGCGAAACAACGCTGGTGCCGTGCACGCCGCAGGGCTGCATGATTTTGCTCCGCACGGCGTTGTCGAGCTTGGCCGGTGCCGAGGCGGTCGTGCTCGGCCGCTCGCATATTGTCGGCCGGCCGCTCGCCGCGCTCTTGCTCGCCGCGGATTGCACGGTGACCCTGGTGCACACCAAAAGCCGCGACGTTCCGGCGATCTGCCGGCGCGCCGACATCCTGATCGCCGCCGCCGGCCAGCCGGCGATGGTCAAGGCGAGTTGGATCAAGCCGGGCGCGACGGTGATCGATGTCGGCACCAACCGGGTCACGACGCCGGACGGGGTGCGCCTTGTCGGCGACGTCGATTTTGCGGCGGTTCGCGAAGTCGCCGGCGCGATCTCTCCGGTGCCGGGTGGCGCCGGGCCGATGACTATAGCCTGTCTACTGCAAAACACCGTGCTTGCCGCCTGCCGGCGGCGGGGTCTTGCCGATCCCGCGCTGGCCGAGTAGCGGTCAGCTAGCCAGCACGTAGCGCTCGATCGCGTCGGCCCAACCGTCTTCGTCGTTCGAGCCCGTGGTCGCGCTGGCCGCGGCTTTGACCTCGTCGGTCGCGTTGCCCATCGCGATCGAGAACCCGGCACTAGCGAACATGTCGAGATCATTATCCATATCGCCGAGGACGGCGATCTCGCTGCGGTGAAGGCCGAGGCGCTGGGCCAATACCTCGACGATGCGACCCTTGTTGATGCCGTGCGGGATCACGTCGCAGTAATAGGGCTGTGAGCGCGCCGCGCTGGCGATCCCAGCCAGCGCCTCTTGCATCGCCTTCTCGACCCGAGCGACGCGGTCATGATCGTCGCTGGCGCCGACGATCTTGCCGACCGCGCCGAAATTGGTGTCGGTAAAATGCGGAACGACCGTCGGCGGCGTCTGAATCGTATGAATCTCGTGGTCAACGTGGTCGCCCTGACGGTTGGTGATGACCCAACGGTTGCCGTCGAACACCCAGCAGTCGATGCCGAACTCGTGGAAGATGTCGACGGCCTGCTTCGCCGCGTCGGGCGCGATCACCTTCTGCTCGATCACCGTGAGGTCGGTCTCGACGATCGCGCCGGCATTGTAGCCGCCGATGGGCAGCGTCAGGCCGAGAGGTTCGATCATCATTTTGAGCCCGAACGGTGGGCGGCTGCTGCATATCGAAAAGCCGATCCCTCGATCGTGGAGTTTGCGCACAGCCTCGATGGAGCGTGGCCGCAACGCCTTGTCCTTGGTGACAAGCGTGCCGTCGACATCCGAGATGACCAGCTTGAATTTGCTCACGCTATCGGTTCTCCTTTGCCGGCGTCAGGACCTCGACCCCATCGGTGGTGGCGACAATGACGTCCGAACTGCGGCCAACGAACAATCCGCATTCGACAACGCCGACGATTGAGTTGATCCGATGCTCGAGAGACTGTGCGTCGGTGATCCCGCCAAACTTGCAATCGAGGATGTAGTTGCCGCCATCGGTGATGAGGGGGTGATCCTCGGCGGCGTGGCGCAGCCGCGGCATCGTGCCAAGTTTCTCCAAGGCCGCTGCGGTCGACTGCCAGCCGAACTGCACGACCTCGACCGGTACTGGAGTGCAGTCTCCTAGCCGGTCCACAAGTTTTTCCTGGTCGACGACGATAACCAGGCGCCGACTGGCCGCGGCGACGATTTTCTCGCGCAACAACGCACCGCCCAAGCCTTTGATCAGGTTAAGAGAGCCTCGCTCGACCTCGTCGGCGCCATCGATTGTCAGATCGATGCGCTGATATTCGGCGAAGGTTGCGAGCGGAATGCCGAGGCTCCGCGCCAGCGTCGCGGTGCGCTCGGAAGTCGGGATGCCGACGATCTTAAGGCCCGTCGCCATGCGTGCGCCAAGCGCATGAACAACGAAGCTGGCCGTCGAGCCGGTGCCGAGCCCGAGCACCATGCCGTCTTTGACGTAATGGAGCGCACCCTGCGCCGCGGCTCGCTTAAGCTGGTCGCGATCGAGGGTCATGCGTCGCCGTGTGCCGCGCGATCGACGAACCAGACCAGCTCGCCAACCGGAGCGATGCGGGCCGACGGCAGCTCGCGGTCGCCGGCGAGGGCGCGGCGCATCATCTCCATCTTGTCGGCGCCGGCGGCCACAAAGGCCATCGACTTGGCGCTGTCGAGCGCCGGATAGGTCAGGGTGACGCGTGGAACGATTGGGTTTAGGCCCGGTTCGGGCACGTCGACGGCCCAGCGCTGCCGTTCCCCCAGCGCCGGCTTGCCGGGAAATAGGGACGCGGTATGTCCGTCCGGCCCCATGCCCAGCAACACGATGTCAAAGAGCGGCCGCGCCGGATCAAGCCTGTCGCTGCCGTAATAGGACTGCAGCGTTCGTTCGTATTCCCGCGCAGCATCCGCAGGGCTGCCGGTGAACGGAATGCCGTGGATGTTTTCAGGTGGGATCGGTACCTGCGAGATCATCGCCTCGCTCGCCATGCCGTAATTGCTGTCGGGGCTGTCCCATGGCACGAACCTGTCGTCGCCCCAGAAGAGATGAGCGCGCTGCCACGGCATTTGGTCGCGCAGCGGCGGTGCCGACAGAAGCCCATAGAGCCGCTTCGGCGTCGAGCCGCCCGATAGCGCAATCGCGAACCGCCCGGGCGTCGCACAAGCGAGGTCGACGATCCATTGCGCGACGCGTTGCGCCAGCGCCGCGGGATCGGCGGAAACATCGATCCGCGCCGCCATCTAGCTGGCCTTCCTGCGGGGCGCTGCCGAATGGCGGATCGCGGCGATCGCTTTGGCATAGTCGGGCGCGTGAAACACCGCCGAACCTGCGACGATTGCCGTAGCCCCGGCGCCAATTACTTGCCAGGCATTGTCGCCGCTGAGGCCGCCATCGACCTCGATGACCGGGTCCAACCCGCGCCTGTCGCAAAGCTCTCGCAGCGCACGGATCTTCGGTAACATCGAGGCGATGAATTTCTGCCCGCCAAAGCCCGGGTTGACGGTCATGACCAGCACGATGCCGACCAAATCGAGCACATGCTCGATCGCATCGAGCCCGGTCGCCGGGTTGAGCACCACCCCGGCGGTCTTGCCGAGATCATGGATATGCCCAAGCGTGCGGTGGAGATGCACGGTCGCGCTCGGCTCGCAATGGACCAGCAGGTGGTCGGCGCCGGCCTTGGCGAAGGCATCTAAGTAACGCTCCGGCTCGACTATCATCAGGTGCACGTCGAGCGGCTTCCTGGTCGCCTTGCGCAGCGCCGACACGACGACCGGGCCGATTGTCAGGTTGGGCACGAAACGACCGTCCATCACATCGACATGGATCCAGTCGCCGCCCGCCGCGTCGGCAGCGCGCACCTCGTCGCCAAGCCGCGCGAAGTCAGCCGACAGGATCGACGGGGCGATGACGATCGGATGCGCCATCAGTCGATCGGGCGCCAGGAGCGCCCGCTGCGCCACAGCATCTGATCGGCGCCGTCGGGGCCGGCGCTGCCCGCCGGATACAATTCGAGCGGCACGCTCTTGTCGTCACGCCATAGATCGAGGATCGGCTGAACCGTGCTCCACCCCGCCTCCACGCTGTCGGCGCGCTGAAACAGCGTCGCGTCACCAATCATGCAGTCGTAGACCAGCGTTTCGTATCCGGTGGCTGGCGCCGCGCGGAAATAGTCGCGGTAACGAAAATTCATGCGCACGCCGCCGAGCTGGATCTCCGGGCCCGGCTTCTTGGCGCTGAACTGCAGGGAAGCGCCCTCATCGGGCTGGATTTGCATCGCCAAGACATTGGGGGCGAGGCTGTCGACCGCCGTATCGCGAAACAACGCGAACGGCGCGTGTTTGAATTGGATCGCAATTTCGCTGGTACGGCGTGTCATCGATTTGCCGGTGCGCAGGTAAAACGGCACCCCGGCCCAGCGCCAATTATCGATCGCTAGCCGCATCGCAATGTACGTCTCGGTCATACTGTCCTTGGCGACCCCATCGGACTCCCGATAGGCCGAAACCGGCTGGCTGCGCACCGTTCCCGCCGTGTACTGCCCCCGCACGACATTGCGCCGCTGATCGCCGTCATCGAGCGGTACGATCGCCTGCAGCGCCTTAGTCTTTTCAGTGCGCACCGCGTCGGGATCGAAGGAATTGGGCGGCTCCATCGCGGTCAGGCTCAGGAGTTGGAAGACGTGGTTCGGCACCATGTCACGCAGCGCGCCGGTCGCCTCGTAGAATGCGGCGCGGCGCTCAACCCCAACCGTCTCGGCGACGGTGATCTGGACGTGATCGATGTGGTCGCGGTTCCATAGCGGCTCGAAAATGCTGTTGGCGAAGCGTAGCGCCATGATGTTCTGAACCGTTTCCTTGCCGAGGAAATGATCCATCCTGTAGACCTGCGGCTCGGTCACGACCTTGAGGATCCGCCCGTTCAGCGCCCTGGCTGAGGGCAGGTCGTTGCCAAATGGCTTTTCGATGATCACCCGGCGCCAGTAACCGTTTTTCTCCTCCATCAGCCCGGCGCCGGCGAGATTCTCGACGATCGGGCCGAACAGCGCGCTCGCTACCGCCAGATAAAAAATCGCGTTGCCGCCGGTATTGTGTTCCTTCGCGGCGCGATCGAGGTCTTGAGCGATCTTTTGATAGGTCAGCGGCTGGGTGACATCGCCGTCGACCAGATTGGTGCGTCTGGTTAAAAAGTCCCACGCCTTCTCATCGAACGGCTCAGCGCCGTTGGCTTCGTTGCCGCCGGCCGTATCGGAGACGAATTTGCGGATACCCTCGCCGAGATCGTCATGAAATTGCTGCATCGTCCGCTTCGAGCGGTCGACGCCGATCAGCGCAAAGTTCTCGGATAGCCGCCCCGCCTTGGCGAGGTTGTAAACCGCCGGCATCAACAGCCGCCGCGTCAGGTCGCCGCTGGTGCCGAAGATCACCAGCGCGCAGGGCGGCGCGGTGGTCGTTCTCGGCCGCGTGGCGGCCGTCGGAGCGGCCTGGTCGTTCATCGCCTAACTCTTCCCCGGCTCTCGGTGGCCGCCGAACTCCGCGCGCATCGCCGACAAGATCTTCTCGGCGAAGGTGTGCGACTGGCGCGAACGGAAGCGGGTGTAGAGCGCGGCCGACAGCACCTCGGCCGGCACCGCCTGCTCGATCGCCGCGTTGACCGTCCAGCGTCCCTCGCCGGAGTCCTCGACATTGCCGACAAAGGCGGACAGCGCCTCGTCTTTGGCCAGCGCGATCGCGGTCAGATCGAGCAGCCACGAGGCAACGACGCTGCCGCGCCGCCACACCTCGGCGATATCGGCAAGGTCGAGCTGGTACCGCCGGTTTTCCGGCACCGCCGGCGAATTGACCCCTTTGAGGATGTCGAAGCCCTCGGCATAGGCCTGCATGACGCCGTATTCGATGCCGTTATGGACCATCTTGACGAAGTGGCCCGACCCGGCTGGGCCACAGTAGAGATAGCCCTGCTCGACGCGCGGGTCGCGGCCTTCGCGGCTCGGGGTCTTGTCAATCGTGCCGACGCCTGGCGCCAAGGTTTTGAAGATCGGGTCGAGATGCTCAAAGGCGTCCTTGTCGCCGCCGATCATCATGCAATAGCCGCGCTCGAGCCCCCAGACACCGCCCGACGTGCCGACATCGAGGTAGCGGATGCCTTTCGGCTTCAACAGGTCCGAGTGAGCAATGTCGTCGTGAAAGAACGAGTTGCCGCCGTCGATCAGGATGTCGCCGGCGGACATCAGCCCGCTCAGCTCGACGATCGTCTCGTGGGTGATCTTGCCCGCCGGCAGCATCACCCATACCGCGCGCGGAACCTTAAGCTCGCGGACAAAATCAGCAAGATCGTTGCTCGGGGTCGCGCCCTCGCCGGCGAGCCCCTTCACCGCATCGGCGCTCTTGTCGTAGACGACGCAGCTGTGCCCGTCGTGCATCAGCCGACGGACGATATTGCCGCCCATGCGGCCGAGTCCGATCATCCCGAGTTGCATCGGTGGTTTCTCCTATTTGAGCGCCTGTTCGACTGCGGCGGCCAATGTCTTTAGCCCGGCTTCGACGCCGTTCGCGAGATGCACGCGAAGGGCACGCCGGCCGCGTTCGGCGAGCACATCGAAATCGCCGCGCGCCTGCGCCGCCTTGACCACGCCGAACGTGTATTTCTGTCCCGGTACCGGCAGGTCGTTAGCGTCGGCGCAGGTAATCTGGAGGATGACGCCGCTGTTGGGCCCACCCTTGTAGGTCTGCCCGGTCGAGTGCAGAAAGCGCGGTCCGAAACCAAGGCACGTCGCGACCTTTTTCTTGTCCCGGATCGCCTTACGCAGCTTCTGCAGCGCAGCGATATGCGCCGTATTGCGCTCGATATAGGCGAGCATTGCGACGTAGTCGCCGGAACGGGCTCGGTCGAGATGCGCTTTCAACACCGCAATGAGGCTCGCGGCCTTCGGCTTCAACTCGCCGGCGTTACGCGGATCGGCGTAGACCTCGATGCCGTCGGCGGCGAAGAAAGGTTTCTCCGCCGGGAGCTTGCCGGTCTTCTCGTATTCGGCGGTCAGCTTGCGGGTTTCGATCTTTTGCGCTTCGACATCGGGCTGATCGAACGGGTTGATGCCGATGATGGCGCCGGCAACCGCGGTCGCCATCTCCCAGCGGAAGAACTCCTGGCCAAGCTGCATCGTGTCGTTGACGACGACGCGCACGACCGGCTGGCCGGCGGCCTCGAGCGCGGCAACGGCCTTGTCCTGGGCCGTGTCCCTGTCGGCGGCAAGGCGGATATAGGCGAAGAGCCGGTCGTTGCCGTAGACGGCGGGCACGTCCACGGGCTCGGCGTCGACCGGGACGATCCCCTTGCCGAGCTTGCCGGTCGACTCGGCAAGCAGCTGCTCAAGCCAGGCACCGAAATCGGCGACTCCCGCGGAGGCAATCACGGTCACCTTGTCGTGCCCCTGGCGCTGACAGATGCCCAGGATGGCACCGAGGATAACGCCGGGGTTCTCGGAAGGCGGTGCGCTCGGCGCGCAGGACCGCATCATCTCGGAGGTGCGGTCGAGAAAAGCCTTGGCATCGATGCCGATCGCCGCCGCCGGAACCATGCCGAAATTCGACAGCACTGAATAGCGCCCGCCGATCGTCGGCAGCCCGTAGCAAATGTGCCGGAAGCCTTCCGCCTTCGCCAGCTTGTCGAGCGACGAACCGGGGTCGGTGATGGCGACGAAGTGCTTCGCCGGATCGCCGCCGAGCGCTTCCTTCGCGCGCTCGAAGAAATATTGCTTGAAGATGTTGGGTTCGAGCGTCGTGCCGGATTTGCTCGACACCAGGAACAGCGTCTTCTTGAGGTCGATCTTGTTCTCGAACGCCTTGATCTGCGCGGGATCAGTCGAGTCGAGCACATGCAGCTTTGGAAAGCCGGGCTTGGAGCCAAAGGTCTCGGCGAAGACCTCTGGGCCCAGACTCGAGCCGCCCATGCCGAGCAGCAGTACGTCGGTGAACCCAGCCTTTTTTACATCGGCGGCGAACTCCTTGAGCTTCGCCACGTCCTTGATCTGCTCGTCGACGACACCGAGCCAGCCGAGCCATTTATCTTCGTCAGTCTGGGTCCACAACGACCGGTCGCCGGCCCAGAGCCGGCGCAGTTTACCGTTCTTGCGCCAGTCTTCGAGTGTCGCTTTGACGGCAGTATCGAGCGCTGCGGGCAACTTGACGCTCATCGAGTTGAGCCTGTCGCCAAGCACCGTGCCGCGTTTCTTTTGCACCGCCGCGTAAAGCTGGTCGGCCGCGTCGGCGAAGAGCCGCACCCCGTCATCGACCAGGCGCGAGGTGATCTCGTCGATCGACACCCCGGAAACGGCGAGGCCCTTCATCGCCGCTTCGGCGTCGGAGACATCTTCTTCGAGGCTGTTGCGCGGCTTCCCGTGGTCGCGATAGGCGTCCATCGTCGCCGGCGGCACGGTATTGACCGTGTCCGGCCCGATCAGCTCATCGACATACATGACGTCGCTATAAGCTAGGTTCTTGGTCCCAGTGCTGGCCCACAATAGACGCTGGGTCTGCGCGCCGGATTGCGCCAGGCGCTGCCAGCGCTCGCTGGCATAGATGCGTTTCGACAGCTGGTAGGCGAGCTTGGCGTTGGCGATCGCGATCTTGCCCTTGAGCGCGCCGAGCCGTTGCTTCGCAGCGGCATCGCCGGTTGCGGCGATTTTCTTGTCGAGCGCCTCGTCGACCAAAGTATCGATGCGGCTGACAAAGAAGCTGGCGACGCTGGCGATATGCTGCGGGTCGCCGCCCTTGGCGACAAAATCCTCGAGCCCGCCGATATAGGCGTCGACGACATCGGCGTAGACCTGCTGCGAGAACAAGAGCGTGATGTTGACGTTGATGCCATCGCCGATCAGCTGGCGGATCGCTGGCAGGCCGGGCTTTGTCCCCGGCACCTTGATCATCAGGTTGGGCCGGTCGACCTTCTTCCATAGGCGATGCGCCTCGTCGATCGTCGCGTCGGTCTGCATCGCCAGATAGGGAGACACCTCAAGCGAGATGTAGCCATCGCGGCCCTGGGTCTGCTTGTAGACGCCGGCGAGGGCGTTGGCGCCGTCGCGGATGTCGCCGATCGCCAGCGTCTCGAACAGCGCGCCAGGATCAAGGTCGCCCTTCGCCTCGGCGGCGCGGATCAACTCATCGTAATCATCGCCGTGGCCGATCGCCTTCTCGAAGATCGACGGGTTCGAAGTGACGCCACGCACACCGTCATCGGCGATGAGGCGCGCCAACCCGCCCGTTTGCAGCAGCTCGCGGCTGACGAAATCGAGCCACACCGATTGCCCGTATTCGTTCAGCTCCTTGAGCGGATTTGCCATTGGCTCCTTCTCCTTGCGCCCGGTCAGCGCCGGCCCGTTTCTCCGGTGAACCCGATATTCGCTAAGAGTTCCTTATATGGTGTTGAAGTGTCGCCATATGGTGTTGAAGTGTCGCCCGCGGCAATCGAAGCCGGGATGATCACGCCGGCGCCATCATCTTCGCGGGCTGCGATGTCAGCCCGGTGACGATCGCATCGACAATCGCCGCCACCGGGCTGTCGATGTCCGCAACGATTGCATTCTCACTCCGAGCCGGCGGCTCAAGCGTCGCGAATTGGCTGTCGAGCAGGCTCGCCGGCATGAAATGCCCGCGCCGTTCGGCGAGGCCCCGGGCGATTTCGTCGCGCGCCCCCGAGAGACAGATCAGTCGCACCCCGGCGCGCCCGCCAATGAGCCGGTCGCGGTAGCGCCGCTTTAGCGCCGAGCAGGTGATGACCCCCGGCGTCCCGTGCCCGATCCAGGAATCGATCTGCCCGGCGATGGCGGCGAGCCAGGGTTCACGGTCGCGGTCGTCAAGCGGTTGGCCGGCCTGCATCTTGGCGACATTGGCGTGCGGATGCAGCGAATCACCGTCGACGAATTCCCAGCCGAGCCGTCCGGCGAGCGCGGCCTCGACGGTCGATTTGCCCGAACCGGAGACGCCCATCACCACGGCCGCGGCGGCGTCTGGCCGTGGCGTCGAAGTGATCGTGGCTGCCGGGTCGATCGGATCCTCGCCGTGCGTCGCGTTAGTATGCTCATTTTCCTGTTTTCGGTTGTCAGACGCAACGGGCGCTCTCAACCGCGGCGCGGGTCGAGCGTCGCGCAAGCCATCGCCGAACAGGTTTAACTCTCACCGCCCGGCGGCGTAGCTCTGCATGCCGCGCGGGTTGGCGCCGGCCTTGAGGATGCGGCCCTCAGGCGTTTCCTCGCGGGTACATGCGGCGAGCCGCCCGCCCGACCAGGTCTCGCCCATTTGCACGCGATGACCGCGCTCAGCCAGCGCCTGTGCCGTCGCTTTCGGGAAGCGACCTTCAAGATTGAGGCTGCCAGGGTTGGCGCCGCGCGGATAGAACGAGCTCGGCGCGTGCTCGGTGTTGAATTCGGGGCAATCGATCGCTTCCTGCAAGTTCATCCCGTGATGCACGTGGTGCAAAAAGAGCTGCAGCGACCACTGGTCCTGCCCGTCGCCGCCCGGCGTGCCGAACGCCATGTAGGGCGCGCCCTGCTTGAAGGCGAGCGTCGGCGACAAGGTGCTCCGCGGGCGCTTGTTAGGCTGCAGGCTCGACGACGAGCTTTCGTCGAGCCAGGAGATTTGCAGCCGCGTGCCGAGGCAGAAGCCTAATTCCGGGATGACCGGCGAGGATTGCAGCCAGCCGCCGCTCGGCGTCGCCGAGACCATGTTGCCCCAGCGGTCGATGACGTCGACATGGCAAGTGTCGCCCGCGGTGACGCCGACCGGGTTGGTCGTCGGCTCGCTGATGGTGCCGACAAAGGCGCCGACCGTCGGCTCGCCAAGACCCGCGGCGGCCGGCACCAGCTCGGCGCCGCCGACCATGAAATGCGGCTCGCGGCCATCCGGCCGGCCCGGTCGCAATTCGATCGAGGCGCGGTCGCCGACCAGCTTGCGGCGGGCATCGTTGTAGGCGGGGCTCAATAGGGTCGCCATCGGCACATCGACGAAATCGGGGTCGCCGTACCAAGCCTCGCGATCGAGATAGGCGAGCTTGGCGCATTCGGTCACGGTGTGGACGAAATCGGCGCCGACCGGGTCGGTGTCGTCGAGGTCAAAGCCGGAAAGCAGCGCCAGTTGCTGCAACAGCACGGGACCCTGGCTCCACGGCCCGCCCTTGACCAGCGTGTAACCTTTGTAGTCATACGTGAGGGGCGTCTCGACCGGGGCCTGCCAGCGCGCCATATCGTCGGCGGTCAGCACGCCGTTATGCCTCCGACCGGAGGAGTCGAGCACCTTTTCGCTGCGGCAGAAGCGCTCGATCGTCTCAGCGACAAAGCCGCGATACCAGGCATCGCGACCACGGTCGATGACGTGTTCGCGGTCGCCTCCGGCCGCTTCGGCCTCGGCGAGCACGCGCTTGTAGGTCGCGGCGAGGGTGCAGTTGCGGAACAATTGGCCGGCCTTAGGCGGCTGGCCGTTCGGCAGATAAACTGCCGCCGAACTCGGCCAGGCGCGGCGAAACATCTCCGCGACCGTCGAGATCGTCACCGGAATGCGCCAAGCCAGCGGATAACCGTTCTCGGCATACGAGATCGCCGGCCCCAGAATCTCGGAGAGCGGCAGCGTCCCGTAATCGCGCAACAGCCGCATCCAGCCGTCGAAGGCGCCGGGCACGGTCGCGGCGAGCAGCCCGGTACCGGGAACGAGGTTGAGCCCAAGCCCCCGGTAATGCGCGATCGTCGCCGCTGTCGGGGCGACGCCTTGGCCGCAGATCATGTCGCAGCGCTGGTTCTTTTCGCTCCAGACGAGGATCGGCGCCTCGCCGAGCGGGCCGTTCAAATGCGGCTCGACGACCTGGAGTGTCAGCCCGGTCGCCGCCGCGGCGTCGAACGCGTTGCCGCCTTTCTCCAAGACCCCCATCGCCACGGCGCTCGCCAGCCAATGGGTCGAGGCGACCACGCCGAACGTGCCCTGAATCTCAGGTCTCGTGGTGAAAACGGGCATGTAACTCTCCAAAGCCTCTTGGCGAGGCGACTTTAGGCAGGGACAATCGGCGCGACAACCAACACGGCGGGAGCGCCCTGATGCCAGTCACGATTTATCACAACCCGCGCTGCAACACCTCGCGCAAGACCCTCGCCCTGCTGCGCGACAAGGGCATCGAGCCGACGGTTGTCGAATATCTGAAGACGCCCTACACGGTGGCGCAGCTCAAAGGACTGCTGGCGCAGTTGAAGCTGCCTGCCAAGGCAATCGTACGGCGGAAAGAAGCCGCCGAAGCCGGGGTCAACCCGGCGACAATGTCGGAGGATCAGCTGATCGCGGCGATGGCGAAGCACCCAATCATCGTCGAGCGGCCGATTGTCGTCTCCGGCGGCAAGGCCGCCTTGGGTCAGCCGCCGGAGAATGTTCTGAAGGTGATCTAAGCGGCGTTCGACTTCGGCTCTTTTGGCTTTAAATAAGCAATCGCCGCATGGTCGACGCAGTACGGCTTGCCTGGGGTGGGCCGGCCGCCGCAGAAATGGAAATCGTCGTCGCCGGGGTGCCCGTGCGGCCACATGCAGACCGGGCCGGTGAACTCGAAGACGTTGCGGCGCGGCGCCGGTTTGACGGTGATGACCCGCGGCACCAGGCCGAGGCGGTGCACCTTGCCGATCACCGCGTTCTTGGTGACCCCGATGCGGCGGCCGATCTCGGCGGTGGTGATCCCTTCGTCCCACAGGACAGTCAGTTCGTCGATACGCTCGGGTGTCCAGGTGCCTATATCCATGTCCCCCACCGTATTCTGTAGGCCAGGCGATACGCCCTACCAAATACGGTAGCACCCTTGTGGGTCGTCGCCAATAGGGAACTAGATATAGTGTCATCTATCCGCGCCGGTAGCTGAGGACCTTCGAGAAATAGGCCGGAATCTGCGCCTCTCGGCTGAGGCCCGAGCCGAACAGCCGGTCCAGATCCTCGCGCAGATAGCTGGCGTAGTAGGGCTCGTGAAAGGCCACCGGAAACCATTCGAGCATGGCGTCATAGTCGGGCTCATCCCCGGTTTGTAATGAGTCGAGGAAGATGAGCCGGCCGCCTGGCTTCAGCACGCGGCGGATTTCACCCGCGACCGCCTGCCGGGCGCGGTGCGGCAGCTCGTGGAACAGATAGAGGCAGGTGACGATGTCAAAGCTGGCGTCGGCGAAGGGCAGCACCTCGGCATTGGCCTCGGCGAGCGCCACCCGCGACCATGCGGCGAGGCGGCGCTCGGCGACCGCGAGATACGGCGCCGACAGGTCGATCCCGGTCACCGCCAGCCGCGGGTAGTTACGTTTGACTTCGGCGAGGAAGCCGCCGGTGCCGCAGGCGATGTCGAGCAGCCGCGCGGAGCGTATACCGCCTGCTGTCTCCAACAGCGCCTTGCGCAGCGGGGCCAGCGCTTGCCGGCGCATCGCCGCCGCGCCGCCGCCGAACAGCACCTCGACCTGATGATCGTAGCGCTCGGCCGACGCCGCGCTCAGATAGCCGTCGCTCTGAAAATGGAAATGCCGACGGTAGTAGGCGGGGTAGCGCTCGGCTCCCCGTTGCTTCAATAAGCGCTCGCCCGGGTCGCCGTGGCGGCGGGCATCGACGGCGCCGAGATCGGCGAAGAAATCGACCGCGCGACCGAGTTCGGCGAGCGGGTTGCCGCGCCAGTCTTCGGGCGCGGTATAAATCCTGGCCTGGATGTTGCGCCAATCCTGTTCGAGCAGTTTTCGCAAATCGCCGAGGATGCGGCGGCGGTCCGGCATCGCCCTGCCCTTCAGCCGCTCCGGGAGTTTCATCGGCTTCGTTAGGCGTGCAGCGAGCAACTTCTGGCCGAAGAACCACGAAACCCGCGCCGCCTGCGCGGTGTCGTAGAGGAGCTTGTCGAGCGCGGTCGCCATGACGCACCAGGAATTACGCCGCGGCGCTTCGTTTGCAATGCCCCGTTTGCGCTCTCCTGCTCCGCTCGCTTTAATCGAGCGGCAAACCTTTTTGAGGAGCGAAGCGCGATGCCGCGGTTTCATACGATCGACGATCTCGACGTCGCCGGTAAGCGTGTGCTGCTCCGCGCCGACCTCAACGTGCCGGTCAAGGACGACAAGGTCACCGACGCGACCCGCATCGAGCGGCTGGCGCCGACGATCGAAGCGCTGATCGCGCGCAACGCCAAAATCGTGGTGCTGTCGCATTTTGGCCGTCCGAAGGGCCCGGATACGGAGAACTCGCTGCGGCAGCTGGTCGAGCCGCTGAGCCGGGCGATCGGCGGCAAGACGGTGCACTTCGCCACGGATTGCATTGGGCCCGAGGCAAAGAAGGTGGTCGATGCGCTGCAGCCCGGCGAGGTGGCGCTGTTGGAAAACCTGCGCTTTCATCCCGAGGAGGAGAAGAACGACACCGGTTTCGCCAAGCAACTCGCGGAGCTCGGCGACCTTTATGTCGACGACGCGTTCTCGGCGGCGCACCGCGCGCATGCCTCGATCGAGGCGCTCGCCCATCTCTTGCCGAACGCCGCCGGCAAGTTGATGCAGGCCGAGCTGGAGGCGCTCGGCGCCGCGCTCGAACATCCGGAGCATCCGGTGATGGCGTTGGTCGGCGGCGCCAAAGTCTCGACCAAGCTCGACCTGCTCAAATTCATCCTTTCCAAGGTCGACAAACTGGCGATCGGTGGGGCGATGGCGAACACCTTCCTCTTCGCGCAAGGCCGGCCGGTCGGCCGTTCGCTGTGCGAGAAGGAAATGGCCGACACCGCGCGCGACATCCTGGCGGCGGCCGAAAAACGCGGCTGCGAGGTGATCCTGCCCGACGACGCGGTGACCGCGGAGGAGCTGAAGCCCGGCGTCGTGACCCGCACGGTCGGGATCAACGCGGTGCCGCAAAACGCGATGATCCTCGATATCGGCCCCGACAGCGTCGCGCGCATCTCGGCCGCTCTTGGCGAGTGCAGGACGCTGGTGTGGAACGGGCCGGTCGGCGCGTTCGAAACGCCGCCGTTCGACCGCGCCACGGTGGCGCTCGCGAAGAAAATCGCCGAGCTGACCCAGGCCAAAAAGCTGCTCAGCGTCGCTGGCGGCGGCGACACCGTCGCGGCCCTGGCCGCAGCCGGGGTCGAAGACAAACTCACCTATGTCTCGACCGCCGGCGGCGCGTTTCTCGAATGGCTTGAAGGCAAGGAATTGCCGGGGGTCGCGGCGCTGAAAGTCTCGTAACGCTCTAATATTATTTGTTTTCTGTGCTTTGGAACAGCGCGAAAACAGCGGCCGGAACAGCGAGATAACAGCGGCGGAACAGCGGATTATCAGCGGACGTAGCAGAGGTATCAGCGACATTTCTGCGACAAATGCACAACCGCGACTCGGTTGGAGCATGTTGCACTTCACGTCCCCATTCGGCGGGTGACGTGCTATGATGCCGCGTCGCAAACCATTCCTCCGGATTGTTCGCAATGAGTCGCGAGCTACGCCTCCTCCTTCGCCACGAGACCTAGCCGTGACAGTATGCATCGCTGCCAAGGCAACGTATCCCGAGCCATTTATCGTGACCGTAACCGATATGCAGATTGGTCATACGGACTCCGTGCTACATCAAGACGTGATTCCATCTAAGGATGTCGCCAAGGTTAAGTTCCAGATTCTTGATAACTATTGGGGGTTTCTCTTTTCGACGAACGAGATTGGCTACATTAATCCGATAATGGAAAAGGCTAAATTCGAATTGGAGAAATTCTCGGGCAGACGAACACTCGGCCAAGCAAAGCAGGTTCTTCAAAATGCTTATCGCGAAGTACGAACTGATGTAATTTTTGCGCGCTTTCTAAGCCAATATGGCTATTCCTCTATGGAGGAATTTCGTGAAAAACCGGGATTCTCGCCCGAGGTTATTGGCGGCCTTATGGCAGAAATGGATGCGTTTGATCTTGGGGTTACGCTCCTTCTTTACGGGTTTGACGAACATAACTGGCCTCATTTCGTTCAGATTGATAATCCCGGAGAGGCCAAGGACCGCGACGATTTCGGCTATTGGGCAATTGGGTCAGGCCATAGGTTGGCATTGTCTGCGCTGAACCAAAAAAGGCTCCGCGACCACAGCATCGAAGAATTTATTTACCGCTGCTGCGAGGCCAAATTTGTAGCCGAATTCGATCCTAGCGTCGGAGATGCAACGGCAGTCTTTATTTGGTATCCGGATGGTACTAGGGCGGTTCTCATAAAGCCCGACGCCGACAAGATGCGAGAGATTTACGAACAAACGCGAGGTGACCCTATCCCGGCGGCCGCCGCCTCACATCTAACGGGACGCTTAGAATACTGGGATACCGTTCGTGATACTGAGCGGCGCCGAAGAGAAATAGTTGTGGCTAAGATTGCCGGTGCCGGACGGCAACAGTCTTCCTCTTAGTTTTTCGGACAGGAACCGATACGCCAATGGAAGCGCGGGCAGACGGGGCTAAGATGGGCCGCGCGCGGGCTTCGAATTCTTCCTCACTCGTTTCCGCCCCAATCTCTTCGGCGGTCTCTATGAACCGCCTCGATTGCTCGCTAAGGGGCTTTTGCTTTCCTGGCATCGACCGTCTCGCGGTAGGTGAGCCGCTTGCCGACAATACCACGGATGAGACGGTCGGCGCGCTCTTCATCACCAACACCGAGAGCGACCCGATTGTTGTAGCGGAAATCGAACTCGGCGAGGTAGCGGTGCAAATGCCGCTCCATGCAATGCTGGTAGGTGCCGCGCATCCCGCGCTTGAACACCGAGAAGAAGCCTTCGACGGTGTTTGTGTGTGCCTCGCCGCGCACCCATTCCTCGATGCCGTGGTTGACAGTTTCATGCCCGGCGAAACGACGCCCGATGCGCCTATAGGAACGGTTCTGGTCGGTCATCAAGCGACTAGCTGTGTCGGCGTTGCTCAAGACGATCTCAGTGAGCGTGACGGCCTGGATATCCTCAGCCTTAACCGAGTGGGCGCGACCGCCGCGCTCAACAAGGGTAACGACGGGAATTTTGTCGCCGTACCCGCGCCGGCGCCGCCAACCGTTCGCATTGGTGAACTCCCACGGATTGGCTCCCTCGCGTTTTCCGAAGAAGGTTTCATCCACTTCCAAGGTCTGCCCTTCGCCGCCAAGCGGGCCACCAGTGGGATCGCCCATTGCCAGCCTGATCCGATGCGTCATGTGCCAAGCCGTTTTCATGTGGACGCCAAGGGTGCGGCGAAGCTGGTTGGTGCTGAGGCCCTTTTTGCTGGAGCAAAGGAGATACATCGCCTGCATCCACAAATGCAGCGGCGCATGGCTGTCCTCGAAGATGGTTCCAACCTTGACGGTGAAGGGCTTCCGGCAGGCATAGCACTTATAGAGGCCGATCCGATTGCTCTTGCCTTTCAGGGCCCCGCTGCGATCTACGACGCCGCAATGCGGGAAGACGCGACCGCTCTCCCAAACGATGGCTTCAACCCAATCGTAGGCCGCTTGTTCGTCGTGGAAGCGAGGATGCTTGAGAACGGGGTTCGCCATGTCCTATCTCCTTGACAGAGATAATATAATAGCAAATTTGGGAACGTCAAGTGCAATATACTCCTCGGTTGAGAACATATAGAGAACAACTCACCAGTGACAAGAGGCGGTCGAGATAAAAATGGACGAATTTCGGATTCGGCATGCCAGCATCTACCCGGCGATCCAGAACATCATCCTCGCCTGCCGCGCCTTGGGATTCGGCACGGTGCTGACCACCAACCACCTGCGCTGCGAGGCCGAGCTGAAGGCGGTGCTCGGCATCCCCGACGATGTGGCGACCTTCGCGCTGATGCCGATCGGCTGGCCGCTACAGAATTTCGGTCCCCTCACCCGAAAACCGGTGCGCGAGGTCGCGTTCGCCGACCGGTGGGGCGTGGCGTGGGTGGATTAGAAGCCGGCGGTTTCTTTGGCGGCGTGGTAGTAGATGTTGGGCTTACGATAGACGGCGAAGAGCACGGCGCCGCCCGGCGAGGTGTTGTCGTGCAGCGACCCGGGCTTGCGCCAGATATAGTCGCCGGCGATCGCGACGCCGTCGTGATCCTCGACGCTGCCTTCCAGAATCAGCGTCTGTTCGATCTCCGGATGCTTGTGAAACGGGATGTAGGCGCCGGGTTCGAGCTTGAGCAGACACGTCATCTCGCCGCGCTCGACATCCTCGTAAAGCACCTTGATCGAGACTTTGTCGAAGCGGGTCGGTTTCCACTCCATGTCGGACGGCTTGACGTATGTCGAGCCACCGATGGTCGGCGCCAGGCCGCGCGGTCTTTCGAGGACGTCGCTCATGGTCCCTCCTTCATCCTGCCCTGCTTGGCAGCATAGCCGATGGCGGCGCGGCGTACACGCGGCGGGGTTGAGCTAGCCGCGGTCGAGCGAGATCGTGCACGAGCGCTCGTATTGGCGCCGCTGAGATCGAGATGGGCGCCGGAGAGCCGGCCGGTATAGTGCGCGACGAACACCCCGAGGCTGCCGCTGACACCGCCCAGCAGGGTCACCGTACCGTCCGCCCCGACAGTGCCTGTCCCGTTTTCCTGCCCAACCGTCTGGCGTCCGTCATAGGAGAGGACCGGGCGCTGATAGGTCGCGGTTGTCCCGCGAACCGTCAGGGTGAATTCAACATCGACCGGAGCCACCGTCAGGCTCGGGATGGCCGCGCAGCGAATTCGGCCGCGATAGGTGCCGTCCGCACCGGCGGATTGGGCGTGGGCGCTCGCCGCCGCGATTGTCGCCGCGAGCGCGATAGCGCCGGCGCGCGCGATCACCGTCCCGCCTCGTTGGTCATGATGATCGTGCCGCTGGCGGCGAACATGCCGCCGACGCCGTGGCAGACCGAGATTTTTGCGCCGGGGATTTGCGCCGGGGCGATGCCGCGCATCTGGCGCACGCTCTCCTGCAGCGCGTACATCCCGTACATGCCCGAGTGCATATAAGAGAGCCCGCCGCCATTGGTGTTGAGCGGCAGCTTGCCGCCGGGCGCGGTGTTGCGCTCCCAGATGAAGCTCGCCGCCTCGCCCTTCTTGCAGAAGCCGAGGTCCTCGAGCCCATAGATCGGCAGATGGGCAAAGGCGTCGTAGATCATCAGGTGATCGACATCGCTGTGCTTGATCCCGGCTTCGGCGAAGGCGGTCGGCCCGGCAACGCGGAACGCCCGCGAAGAGGTAAAATCCTCCATCTGCGATACCATCGGGGTCTCGACGCTCTCGCCGGTGCCGAGCAGATAGACCGGTTTTTGCGGAAAGTCCTTGGCGCGGTCGGCCGAGGTGAGGATCAGCGCGCCGCCGCCGTCGGTCACCAGGCAGCACTGCAACAGCCGGAACGGATAGGCGATCATCCGCGAGTTGAGCACGTCGTCGACCGTGATCGGGTCGTGGAAGGTGGCGCGCGGGTTCTTTGCCGCCCATTCGCGCTGGACCACCGCGACCATCGCCAACTGCTCGTGGGTCAGCCCGTAGGTCTTCATGTAGCGCAGCACGGGGATGGTGAAGAGCGTCGGCGGTCCCATCGGGCCGTAGGGCGCCTCGAACTGACCGGCGAGGCTCGCCGCCGAAGCCGCCGGCCGGGTGCGGCCGACGCCGGAGCGGCCGCTCTCGCCGTGGGTGATCAGGATGGTCTTGGCGAGGCCGCTCTCGATCGCCGCGGCGGCGTGGCGGACATGGATCATGAACGAGCAGCCGCCGACCGCGGTGCCGTCGACCCATTTGGGCGTGATGCCGAGATAATGCGCGATGGTCACAGGGGTCTCGCCGGCGGTGGCGATGCCGTCGATGTCCTTGGGGCCGAGGCCGGCGTCCTTCATCGCGTTGAGCGCGGCGTCGGCATGGAGGCCGATCTGCGATAATTCGGGGATACGGCCCATCTCGGTGGTCTCGGCCGCGCCGACGATGGCGATGCTGTCGTGCTTCATCGGGCTAGCCTTTCGCCGGGCGGAACAGGGGCAAGGTGATGTCGTCGTCGATCTTCTCGAAGGCGATTTCGACCGGCATGTCGAGAACCAAGGCCTCGGGGGTCTGCGGGCAGCCCGTGATGTTGGTCATCATCCGCGGCCCCTCGTCGAGTTCGACGACGGCAATCGCATAAGGTGGCGTGAAACCCGGCACCGGGCGGTGATGGATCACATAGCTGTAGAGCCGGCCCTTGCCGGTCGCCTTGAAGACGCTGACCTCACGCGCCGCGCAGCTGGGGCAGAACGGGCGCGGCGGGAAATAGGTTTTCTGGCAGGAGTTGCAGCGCTGCAGGCGCAGCTCGCCGGCGCGGGTGCCATCCCAGAAATGCTGCGTCTCGGGTGTTGGTTGCGGCCGCGGCCGTTGTCCTTCAGGCATCGTCTCCACCCCTTGGTTGACCCGGATCAAGATTGACGTGCAGGCTCGTTCTCAAAAATCATCCGAGCCGTAACGCGAGGAACTCCCATGATCACCCCTTCCTACGTCCGCACCATGGCCGCCTACAATAGCGAGATGAACCGGCGCCTCTACGCCGCCGCGTCGCGGCTCCCGGATGCAGAGCGCCGGCGCGACCGCCACGCGTTCTGGGGTTCGCTGCACGGGACGCTCGTGCACATCTTGTGGGGCGACGCCCAGTGGATGAGCCGTTTCGACGGTTGGGAGCGCCCGGCGACCCCGATCAAGGAAAGCCGACACATGATCGAGGATTACGCCGAACTGCGCGCCCGGCGGATCAAGGCCGACGCCGACATCGAGCGCTGGGCGGGCAAGGTCGACGACAATTGGCTCAACGCCGACCTGACCTGGTTCAGCGGCGCGACCAATCGCGAGGTGACGGCGCCGAAGCGGCTGCTTGTCACCCATTTCTTCAACCACCAGACCCACCACCGCGGCCAGGCGCACGCGCTGATCACCGCCGCCGGCGAGAGGACCGACGACACCGACCTGTTCCTCGTGATCCCGCAGATGATCAGCTGAGATTCAGGGCTCGACCAACGGCTCCGCCAAGGCCCGTCGCGGCTTCGGCCGGGCCGACGGGCGCGGCGCGGCTTGCCCGAGGACCGCAGCCACCGTGGCGCTAAGTTCCTCGGCGCGAAACGGCTTCTGCAACACCGTCTCCAGGGTCCTATCATCGCGCATGGCGCGTTCGGCGAAACCGCTGATGAAAAGGATCGGCAGATTGGGTCGACTCTGACGCGCCGCGCGGGCGAGTTCGCCGCCACTCATACCGGGCATCGCCATGTCGGCGATCAGCAAATCGATAGGCGGGTCGTTGCGGTCGAGATGCTCGAGCGCGGCGACGCCGCTGCCCGCTTCGATGACCGAATACCCGGCGTCGCGCAGCATTGCTGCCGCGACCGCGCGAACTTCGTCCTCATCGTCGACGAGGAGGACGCCCCAGGTGCTCGGAAGCGGCTTTTTTGCCGAGGGCCGCTCGGCCGAAGCGGCAACCGTCTGTGGGGCATAATTCTCGTGGGCTCGCGGCAGGAATACTTTCACTGCTGTGCCAGCGCCGGGCGTGGTTTCGATGCGAACGCCTCCGCCCAATTGCTGGGCGACGCCCAATACCTGCGACAGGCCAAGGCCCGACCCTTTGCCGATCTCCTTGGTGGTAAAGAACGGGTCGAACACCTTGCCGAGAACCTCGACGGGGATGCCGCCGCCGGTGTCGGTGACCGACACCATCGCATACTCGCCCGCCGGCGGGTCCTCGGGCTGCTCGGGCGGCCCCAGCACGGCGTTGCCGGTGGCGATGGTGATGGTGCCGCCGTGAGGCATCGCGTCGCGCGAATTGATCGCGAGGTTCAACAAGACCAGCTCTAGCTGCGCGACATCGGCGAGCGTGCGCCATAATCCCTTCACCGGCAGCAGCTCGATACGGATAGAGGCGCCGATCGTGCTGTACAGCAGCGTCGCCATACCGGAGACGATCTGATTGAGATCGACCGGCTCCGGGTTCATCCGCTGCTGGCGCGCGAACGCCAGCAGCTGCGCCGTCAGGTTGGCGCCGCGCTCGGCGGCCGACAGGGCTCCCTTGAGCAGCCGCGCCGCGCGCTCGTCGGCATTACCGAGCAGGGTATCAAGCAGCTCGATATTGCCGATGATCGAGGTCAGCAGATTGTTAAAATCATGGGCGATGCCGGCGGTGAGCTGGCCGATAGCCTCAACCCGCTGCTTGCGGCTGAGCTGCGCCTCGGCTTGCTCGCGCTCCTCGATCTGTTTCGCCAGGCTGCGGTTGGCGGCTTCGAGCTCGGCGGTACGCTCGGCAACCCGCTGCTCGAGTAGCTCGTTCGCGTGGCGGATGTCGTCGATATCGAAAGCCGTGCCGAGCCAGTACAAGACGCGGCCGCCGAAGTGCATCGGCCGGTTTTGGATACGATGCCAGCGATAGACCCCGTCATGCCGGCAGATGCGCGCCTCGACCGCGAATTCCTGGCCGCTCCCGTGCGCCGCGGTGCGGGTCGTGCGAACGCGCTCGCGGTCTTCCGAATGAATCAGGACGTCGCGCGCCGCCGGTTTCGGCCCGACCGGTCGGCCGATATAGCTATGGAATTCGCGGTTGTAATAGATCGCGTTTCCCGCGCCATCGATCACATAGGCCATCTGCGGCAATGCTTCGAGCATCGAGCGGAACCGCTCCTCGCTTTCGCGGAGCGCCGCCTCGGCGCGCTTGCGGCGGTCGATGTCGCGGAACACGACGACGAGACCACCTTGGGGTCCCGGCTGGGCATCGAGGCTGATCCAGCGCCCGCCAAGCGCCGGCGCGACGGTTTCGAGATGAACCCGCTTGCGGTTAGCCAGAACCGAACGGTAGACGCGGTAGGGTTCGCCGTCCTCGATGCCAGGGAACACGTCGAGCAGATGCTGCCCGACCACAGCGTCAGCAGTCTTGCCCCACAATTCGAGCGCGCGTCGGTTGGCGAAGAGGACCCGCTCATGCCGATCCATCGCGTAGACGGCGTCGCCAATCGCCTCAAGAACCCCTGCGAGCGCGTCTTGTGAAGGCCGAGCGGTCTTCAAGGCTGCGGGTCCTCCTCAAAACGGCAACGTTATCCGCGACCCGGAGTTCCGTTCGCGGACAACGTTCTTATGTTAGCCGATAGGTACTGGGAGCACGACGATGGCGAAGGCGAGGCGCGAACGGGACAGCCTGGGCGAGATCGACGTACCGGCCGGGCGGCTCTGGGGCGCGCAAACCCAGCGCTCGATCGAGAATTTCCCGATCGGCAGGCCGCGTTTTGTCTGGAACCGGGCGGTCATCCGCGCCCTTGGCATCGTCAAGAAGGCAGCCGCTGAAACGAATCGCACCCTCGGTGAGTTGCCCGAAGACAAGGCGGCGCTAATCGTTCAGGCCGCCGAGGAGGTCATCGCCGGATCGCTCGACGGCGAATTCCCGCTCGTCGCGTTCCAGACCGGCTCCGGCACGCAATCGAACATGAACGCCAACGAGGTCATCGCCCGGCGAGCGACCGCGCTCGGTAACGGCAATACGGCGATCCACCCGAACGACGACGTCAATCGCAGCCAATCGTCGAACGACGCCTTTCCAGCGGTGATGCACATCGCTGCCGCCGAGACGATCGAAGGCGCGCTGCTGCCAGCGTTGCACGAATTGCGCGTGGCGCTGTCGGAACGCGGCCGCGCACTGGGCGCCATCGTCATCATCGGCCGCACTCATCTTCAAGACGCGACGCCGCTGACGCTCGGCCAGGTCTTTTCCGGCTGGATCGCCCAGATCGACCAGGCGGTCGGTGGCGTCCGCGCCTCCCTCGACCCGCTTCATGAGATCCCGCTCGGCGGCACCGCGGTCGGCACCGGGCTCAATGCGCCCCCCGCGTTCGGGACGCTGGCGGCGCAGCGCATCGCGGCCGAGACCGGGCTGGCGTTTCGCCCGGCCGCCAATCTGTTCGCGGTCGGCGCGTCGCATGATGCGATGGTCGGCGCCAGCGCGGCGCTGCGCACGCTGGCCGGTTCCCTCTTCAAGATCGCCAACGATATCCGCTGGTACGCGAGCGGCCCGCGCGGCGGGATCGGCGAGCTGATCCTGCCAGAGAACGAGCCCGGTTCCTCGATCATGCCGGGCAAGATCAATCCGACCCAATGCGAGGCGCTGACTATGGTCGCGGCGCAGGTGTTCGGTAACGACCACACCGTCGCCTTCGCCGGCAGTCAAGGCAACTTCCAGCTCAACGCCTACAAGCCGATCATTCTGTTCAACGTGTTGGAGTCGGCGGAGCTGCTGGCCGAAGCGTGTCGTTCCTTCACGGCCCATTGCGTGCGCGGGATCAAGGCCAACGAAGCGCGCATCGCTGAGCATCTGCAAGGATCGCTAATGCTGGTGACGGCGCTGTCGCCGCATATCGGCTACGAGAAGAGCGCCGAAATCGCCGTGCTCGCGCATCGAGAGGGGCTGAGCCTGCGCGACGCAGCGATCAAGCTCGGCTATGTGAGCGCCAAGGATTTCGACAAGTGGGTGCGGGCCGAGGACATGGTCGGGCCACGCTAAACCCCCGAATTTCTCAGACAGACAGCGGCGCAAGAAGGGTCCGGCGCGATACGCGAGGGCGGTGTCAACTTGCCGTAGGTGCGGCTGTGCGAGAAATGATAGGCGCCGACCGGATCGCTATCGTCACCCGGGGTCACCGAGCCGCAACCGGCGACGATCAACATCAGAGCAAGGAGTGACGTCAACCTGATCATGCGCGTTCTCCGTCGGAAACGCTGATTTCGCGTCGACAGAATGTGGGGCTGGGGTTGCTCCATCGAAAGCGCTATGCAAGTCACAATTCCGCCATCCTGGCGCAATTCGCGTCGCACTCTGGAGACCGACATGGAGCATGCCGACCGTTTTGGCCTGAAGCTGACCGCCGCGTCTTCCCACGCCGTCGCGGATTATGTCGCCGCGGTCGATCTGATGCTGTCGGCCAATGCCGGCGCCGAGGATTTTGACAAATGGGTTCGGCCGGAAGACATGGTGCACGACTGATGCGGGGGCTTTATCTCAAAGGCGAGCTGGGAAGGTAGCCCACATCAGCCCATCGCGCGAGAATATACTCGAAGAATTTCTCTGACCTAGCAACGGAACAGACCTGAAGCAATTGAATGCCAACTTGAGTAAATAATACTTTACCGACTTCGACATGGTTATCTTTTTCTTGTGGTAATTCTAAGGAAATTACAGAAACAAAATATTGAACATTTATTTTTTGTGATAACCTCAGGCATCGAAATCCGCTTATATTTTCAAAAGTTATCAATCCAATGTCATCGAGATGGTTAAGCACGGGGAATGTTATTCCAGCATCTTCAAACACGGCATCATTGACATTGAGGATGAGCGGAAAAGGAGTTCCGATAACCCACGTAAATACCGCGAGTTTACTGAATAATTCAGCATCACTCTTATCGAGTGAACTTAGATTATCCAATGTTCGTTTTGCAAAATATCCAGGTGAGTTTGCCTCACCCGCCAGAATTTTTGGCAATTGATACTTTACAACCCTGATCTATTAGGAATATGCTTCCTCTCTGTTAGGAGGCTGTCATGTCGTTCTTCGACAACCCAATCTTCCAAGACGCAACCGCCGCCCGCGAGTGGCTTGAAAACCTGCTTTGGCCAGAAGGGCCGATCTGTCCGCATTGCGGCCTGATCGGCGCGGCCTACAAACTCAACGGCAAGAAGCAGCGCGAGGGCCTCTACAAGTGCAAGGGCTGCGACGAGCAGTTCACCGTCACGGTCGGCACCGCGTTTGAGCGTTCGCATATCCCGCTCAACAAGTGGATTTTTACCTTCCAGCTTATGGCTGCGAGCAAGAAGGGCGTCTCGGCTCACCAAGTCCACAGGATGCTAGGCGTCACCTATAAGACGGCGTGGTTCATGTGCCATCGCATCCGCGAGGCGTTGACCAGTAGCGCGTTTGCCGCCCTTGGTGGCCCGAACAAGGTTGTCGAGATTGACGAAACCTACGTCGGCGGCAAAGAGGCGAACAAACACAAGGCGAAGCGCACGCCAGGGAGCCAGGGCGGCGCAGGCAAAGCGCCAGTGCTGGCGCTCGTCGAGCGTGAGGGCCGCGTTCGCTCGCAGCATGTCGCGAACGTCAACGGCAAGACCCTCGGGCCGATCCTGCACAACAACATCGACAGGGCCACGCATTTGATGACCGACGATGCGATGGTTTATCCGCCGCTCGCCAAAGGATTTGCCGGTCATATCAGCGTGAACCACAGCGCCGAGGAATACGTGCGCTTCGCTGGCTTTGCTCACACCAATACGGTCGAAAACTACTTCTCGATCCTCAAGCGCGGGATCATCGGGACGTACCATCATGTCTCCGAGGCGCACCTGCACCGCTACCTCGCCGAATTCGATTTCCGCTACAACGAGCGCGCCGCCCTTGGCGTCGATGATGCTGAGCGCATGGCGAAGATGGCGAAGGGGATCAGCGGCAAGCGCCTGACCTATCGGCGGGCTAGTCGGCCCCAAGAAGCCGAGGAAGAAATCCCCTTCTAGGCGCGAGAGACTAAGGCTTCTACCGCCAAAGGCAGAGCCTCCGCGCCAGTTGCGATTGCCGTTTATCGACGACGAGTAGCTGGTTTTTTGGGTTTCGGCTTTTTCTTGATCGTGCCAGCCGGGATCGGCCCATGCTGTGCCGCCGTCTTGATGGCGCGTTCTAGGCGCTCCATCGCATCAGGCAACAGTTCGATCCCTTCTTCCTCTGGCGTCGTCGTCCGTATTTGCGTCTTGGCCATGTCAAAACCTTAGCACAACGGGGCCGGATTCGCACCCGGCCCCGCCCTCCGCTATCCTAGGTGGTGTCGAGTCACGCTAGGAGCGAAACGATGCCGCAAGCGCCTCAATCGTTTGACGCACTAGACCCTGGCCGTTACGAGATTCCCAGGCTTCTTCACATGGAAAGGGTACTTCTGGAAGGTACAGAGCAACCTCGACTCCGCCTTGTCTTAGAGGGCGGATATGAACTGGACATGCCGGTGACACCGGTCGCCATGGAATTACTGGTTCGGGGTCTAGGCAATTTTCTAAGGCCAGCGCGTCGCTCTCAGCCATGAGCGACATCCCACGAGACGGACTGCCTAACGATTGGCTGATTCTCATCGGTGCGGTGATTGCCCAATGGTCGCAACTCGAATGGACCCTCAACAGCCACATTTCGACGATGTTGGACCAACCGCAAGCCGCTCATGTCAGACCGCCGCATCTACGTATCCCGCTCAATCGAAGGATTGCGCTCTATCGGAAACTCGCTCCACTCTTTTATGTCGGCCGCGCACTCCAAATCGCAGAAACAGGCGTAAAATTGATGAGCCTCACCAAAGACGATAGAGAATGGATTGTTCACGGATGGGCAATGGCGGAAAGCGATGGAAAACTATCAATCCTAAGAACAGATCAAATGCCCGACAATACTTACAAAACAATAGATCATTTATTCAGCCGAGAACGGATAATCTGTGCCTGTCGAGCCATGAAACAGGCCCGCCTCTGCCTAGACCGAGCCTATTCGCTGTACCCGGGTGTTTTCGCGCCCCCTCCATTGCTTGATAGATACGAACATACAGATGATCCGTATACGGATCATCTTCCCTCTCCCAGCGATGGGCGGCCACAAAAGCCGCCGCAATCATAGCGGGCGTAACTTTGATGGACTCGCACATGCGAGCATGAAAGGTGCGATGAGACTGGGGGTCAACCTTGTCAGGTAACGCGAACTACCCTACAAGACTAAATGTAGGCGTTGGGTTGTAAAGTATACAATTGCCGAATTTTTGCCCAAATCATCTGCATGTCGTCATCAGATATCAGGCGGCAACGATCGAAAAAGTGGACTATCCAGTCGTGATCAACTTCCTCTGGCCGAGCGTCAGCAGCTAAATGCGGTAATGCTTTAGCCGATATATTTTCGATATTTTGCTGCTCATACCCTCTTCGCGCACTATTCGAGCAAGGGCCCGTCGTTCAATCTCAGAGATTTCGATACGACTTTCGGCGCGAATCAGATCGGCCTTCGCCTCAGCTTTGGCTACACGAACCGTCTGCCAGGGCTTTGCAATTCCGCCGACTGCGTCCGAGATTTTCTCAATTAAAATAGTGGCGGGCTTCGATAGGTCGCCAAGGCTAATAAGCGACTTGGCTCCCGCCGGTTCACCAGCCGCCATTCCGAGCGTCCTCCGGCATATACTGACGTCCGTGCTCGAGGAATAAATATCGCATATGAGGCGAAATGCTATGGGTCATTCCGATCGCTTCGGCCTGGAGTTGACCGCCGAGTCCGCGTCGGCTGTCGAGGACTACATCGCCGCGGTCGATTTGATGCTGTCGGCCAATGCCGGGGCCGAAGCGCTGCTCGACCGTGCGCTTGCCGCCGATCCGGAATTCGCGCTGGCGCATATCGCTAAGGCCCGGTTCTGCCAGGTCCAGGCGCGCATCCCCGAGGCGAAGGCGGCGGCAGCCGAGGCTCGCTCGCTCGCCGGCCGGGTCACGCCGCGCGAGGCTCGACATATCGAGACGATCGCGCTCGCCATCGACGGCAACGGGACGGGGGCGATGGCCCTGCTCGAAGAACACGTCGGCGACTATCCGCGCGACGGTCTTGCCCTGTCGTTGGCGCTCGGCGTCTTCGGGCTGCTCGGTTTCAGCGGCCGCATCGACCATCACGAAGCGCAATTCGCCCTGCTCGAACGGCTGGCGCCGCACTGGGGTGAGGACTGGTGGTTCCTCACCTATCTCGGCTGGGCGCGGATCGAGCTCGGCGACATCGCGCGCGGCGCCAGCGAGGTCGAGCGCGCGCTGGAGGGCAACCCGCGCAACGCCTTTGCCGCGCATGCCCGCGCCCACGGTTATTTCGAAGCCGGCGATCCGGAGGGCGGCGCGGCGTTTGTCGAGGCGTGGCTGCCCGACTACTCCCGCGAAAGCCAGCTGCACTGCCACCTGTCCTGGCATCTGGCGCTATTCGAGCTGGCGCGCGGCAACCCCGAGCATGCTCGCAGGCTCTACGCCGACGCGATCCGGCCTGCCGTCTCCCATGCTCCGCCGCTGTTCAATCTGGCTGACTCGGCGTCGTTCCTGTGGCGCTGGCAGATTTATGAAGCGGGCCGCGATCTTGGGGGCTGGGACGAGGTTGCGGCGCATGCCCGCCAGCATTTCCCCCAAGCCGGCATCCATTTCGCCGACATCCACGCCGCTTTGGCCGAAGGGTCGGACCTGACCGAGCAACGCATTGGCCAAAGCCGCGCGCGGCTGGAGGCTGGGCGCCTGCCGCAGGGCCGGGTCGTGCCGGAACTCTGCGCCGGCGCGGCGGCGTTCGCCCGCGGCGACTATGCCGAAGCGGTCGAGCGGCTCGGCGGTGCGCTTCCCAACCTGCCGCGGATCGGCGGCAGCCATGCCCAGCGCGAGGTATTCGAGGATACCTATATCGTCGCTTGCCTGCGCGCCGGCGAGCGCGCCATGGCCGCCGAGCGCCTCAACGAACGCCTCGCCCGCCGTCCGTCGGCACGCGACGAGCGCTGGCTCGCCGAAGCGATGAGCTGAGGAACGGGCCGGCGTTGACAGCCCTGCCCTTCCCCCGCAAGCTTTTCGCGCGAATGCGCAGGCTGTGCGGGAGGATGCGGTGGCTGAAGCAGACAATCTCGTTCTCTACGAATGCGCCGACCGCGTCGCGACGATCTCGCTGAACCGGCCGGAAAAGCTCAACGCGGTCAGCGACGAGGTCGTCGCCCAGCTGGCTGAAGCGCTGCGCCGCTTCGACCTCGACCCGGAGGCCGAGGTCGCGATCCTCACCGGCAAGGGCCGCGCCTTCTCGTCTGGCGCCGACGTGCATCAGCGCCAGCTGCGCAGCCGCGACGAGTTCGAAAAGCTCGGCGGGCCGCAGGGCTGGGGCACCAATTCCGCCGACCTCCTGACCCGCGCGGTCAACTGGAAGCCGGTGATCGCCGCGGTGCACGGCTATGTGCTGGGCTTGGCGCTGGGGCTCACCCTCGAATGCGACCTGATCGTCGCCGAAGCCGGGACCCGGTTTCAGCTGACCGAGACCTCGCGGGGGCTCGGCGCCTCGCGCTACTGGGCGCTGTTCCATTATCGCAACGCCGCCGCTTTCGGCGACGAGATCGCGCTGACTGGGCGTTTCTTCACCGCCGAGGAAGGGCTTGCCGCCGGAATCTTCAACCGCATCGCTCCCGCCGGTCAGCATCTCGAAGTGGCGCGCGAGCTGGCACTGCAAGTGGCGAAGAACCCGCCGCTGAGCGTGCGCAGCACGGTTCGGACGCGGCGCTGGTACATGGAGCGGCTGGTCAAGGAAGCGAATTTCATTGCCCAGCCGTTCCGGCTCTATCTGACCGAAGACTTCCAGGAAGCGGCCCGCGCCTTCGCCGAGAAACGTCCGCCGCGCGGGTTTAAGGGGCGCTGATAGGCAGATCGTCGTGACCCGCGCCAATATGCCCTTGGCCGGCATCACCGTGCTCGATTTCGGCCAGGTCTATCAGGGCCCGTACGCGACCCTGCTGATGGCGGCGGCGGGCGCCGACGTCATCAAGATCGAGCCGCCCAACGGCGAGCCGCTGCGCCGCCGTGCGCCGCCGGGCAAGAGCACGACCTTTCCGATCGCAATGCTCAACTCGAACAAGCGCGCGATCGCCCTGAATTTGAAGGACGAGCGCGGGAAGCAACTGTTGCTTCGCATGGCCGAGAAGGCCGACGTGCTGTTGGAAAATTTCGCGCCGGGGGTGATGGACCGGCTCGGTGTCGGCTTCAAGGTGCTGCACGAGATCAATCCGCGCCTGGTCTACGCCTCCGGGACCGGCTATGGGCTTAGCGGCCCCGACCGCGACAATCTGGCGATGGATTTGACGATCCAGGCAGTGTCGGGGCTGATCAGCGTCACCGGCGAGCCCGACCGGCCGCCGCTTAAGGCCGGGCCGGCGGTGGTCGATTTCCTCTCCGGCATCCACCTCTACGCGGCGACGGTGACGGCGCTCTACGAGCGCACGGTGACGGGGATCGGCCGCCTTGTCGAGGTGGCGATGCAGGAGGCGGCGTATTCGACCCTGACCTCGCAGCTCGAAGCTTATTGGCGCACCGGCGAGGTGCCGCCGCGCACCGGCAACGCCAGCCACGGACGCGTGCCGATCAATGTTTACGCTGCCAAGGATGGCTATATCGCGATGAACCTGGCGGTCGAGGAGCACTGGCACAATTTGCTGGCGGCGATGGGCCGCGAGGATCTGCGTGACGATCCGCGCTTTTCAAGCCCCGATGCCCGGCTCAAGCATCGCGAGGAGACCGACGCGCTGATCGAGGGCTGGACCCGAACGCTGGGCAAGATGGAGATCTTCGCCATCGCCAAACAGCGCCGCATTCCGCTAGCGCCGGTGCGCGAGGTCGACGAGGTCATGCACGACCGGCACATGCACGAGCGCGGCTTTCTCGACGACATCGTGCACGACGAGATCGGCCCCCTGACCGTGCCGACCTCGCCGCTGCGCTTCCACGGCTCCGACCGGCGCAAGACGACCCCGAGCCCCAAGCTCGGCCAGCACAACGACGAAATTTACGGTGGCTGGCTTGGGCTTTCGGCGGCGAAGATCGCGGAACTTAAGGCGGAGGGGGTGATCTAAGCGATGCCTTTGCTCGCCCGGCTCATAGCGATCGCGGTCGCGATTTGGTCGGCCCAAGCGCTCGCTCAGACGAGACCAAATTGCGATGCCCCGGCCAAGCTCAATGACGAATGGTCGGTCTCCCGGCCGGAAGAACAAGGTCTTGATCCGACGCTGATCTGTGCCATTGGGTCCCGTCTCGACGCGTGGAATGACGCCAACGTCCATGCGGTGGTCGTCGTGCGCCATGGCGCTTTGGTCTACGAGCGCTATTTTGCTGGCGAGGATCAGCTCTGGGGCAAGCCGCTCGGCCGGGTGGTCTACAACGCCGACATGCTCCATGACCTGCGCTCGGTTACGAAAAGCGTGACCTCGCTGGTCGTCGGCATCGCGCTCGACCGCGGCTGGATCAAGGACCTCGATGCACCGGTTCTGTCGTTCTTTCCGGAATATGCCGACCTGCGCAATCCCGAGAAGGACCGGATCACGCTACGTCACCTGCTGATGATGTCGACCGGGTTCCTCTGGGACGAGAACATCCCCTACACCAACCCGGACAACAGCGAAATCCGGCTTTATGAGGCGGCCGACCCATACCGTTACGTCCTGGAAAGGCCGGTCGCCGATCCACCCGGCAAAATCTTCAACTATGTCACCGGCGCGCCCTCCGTGATCGGCGCGGTGCTGCACAAGGCAACCGGCAAGCAGATCGACCAGCTGGAAAAGGAAGCTCTTTTCGCGCCGCTCGGCATCACCGATGCGGCGTGGATCAAGTTCGACAATGGCGACACGATGGCCGGTGGCGGGTTGCGGTTGCGGCCGCGCGATCTCGCCAAGATCGGCCAGCTCGTCCTGGCGCGCGGCACTTGGCAGGGACAGCAAATCGTCTCCGCCGCCTGGATCGACCAATCGACAGCGCCACGGCTCAATGCCTATTCGATGTATTTCTATGGCTATTTTTGGTGGCTTGGCCGCTCCCTCGTCGACGGCCGTCAGGTCGATTGGATCAAGGGCAGCGGTTACGGCGGGCAGCGCCTGTTCATCGTGCCAAGCGAGGATATCGTGATGGTTGTCACGGCCGGGCGCTAAGACACCTCGCCGCTACAGGAGATCGTCGGCATCTCGTTACTGAACCGCAACGTGCTACCCGCCGTCATCAACCACTAAAGCGAGACCAGCCATGCCCCTCCTCCACGAAAAGCGCGGTCCTATCGCGATCATCACCCTGTCGCGGCCCGAAGCGCGCAACGCCTGGGGCGACGATTACAATTCGGGACTCAAGGAGCTGCTGCCCCAGCTCGAGGAGGACCGCGAAATCCGTGTCGTGATCCTGACCGGCGACGAAGCCGGCGGCGCGTTCAGCGCCGGCGCCAATATCAAGAACCCAAAGACCCATACGACCGCGTCGATCGCCGATTTCATCGAGGATCTGCCGCGCCGGCGCCGCCACCACGCATTGAATCTGCTGACCGATTTCTCGAAGCCGCTCGTCGCCGCGGTCAACGGCTATGCAGTCGGGATCGGCTGCATCGTCACCTATTGCTGCGACCTGATCGTCGCGTCGGAAAAGGCGGAGTGGCGGCTGCCGCAAGTGGGCCTCGGCATATTGCCGGCGCAGGGTGGCACGGTGCGCCTCGCGCGCTGGGTCGGGCGCGGCATCGCCATGCGGGTGGCGATGGGATTTCCGTTGAAGGCCGAGGAGGCTTACCGCGCCGGCCTCGCGCAATGGCTGGTGCCGCATGGCGAGCTGATGGCGAAGGCGATGGAAGTCGCCGAGCACATCGCCGCGCTTCCCCCTTTGGCGACGCGGCTCGCCAAGGAGGCGGTTAATTTCGGGCTCGACGTGCCGCTGCGCGAGGCAGCGAACGCCGATCTCTATCGCTTCATGGCGCTCGAATTGACCGAGGACAAGGCCGAAAGCCATCAGGCCTGGCGCGAGCGGCGCAAGCCGCAGCTCAAGGGTCGCTGACCCTCGCGGGAAATTGACACGCCTCCGGCGCATCTCGGGGCAAGATAGGTGTGCTAGCCGCTTTCCAGGGAGATTGTCATGAAGCTTGTCTCGAGCACGATCATTGCCGCCGCAATGCTCGGCGCCGCAAGCATGGCGCACGCCGACAGCACGCATGAGGCGCCGCCACCCAAGCAAGCGGTGACCGGCGTGACGCTCGCCTCCGCGCAGCAAAAAATCGATGCGGGCGACTATCGCGGCGCGATCCCGATCCTTACCGACATCATCAAGGCCGACCCTAACAACGCCGACGCGCTCAATCTGATGGGCTTCAGCCTGCGCAAGACCGGGCAGACCGATCTCGCCTTGCAGTACTACAACAAGGGGCTAGCGCTGATGCCGAAGCATCTCGGCGCCAACGAATATCTGGGCGAGCTTTATGTCGAGCTCGGCCAGATGGACAAGGCCAAGGAACGCCTTGCCGTGCTCCAGGCGGCTTGCGGCAATTGCCCGCAAACGATGGATCTCACGGCGGCCATCAACAAGGGACCCGGAACCAAAACCGGCGCGTGGCGATAAGCAGGAGAGCTCGGCGCACCCTATTTCCTGTCGCTTGGTCGTCTGTTACGCTCAATTGACAAAAAATCTTAATCTATGATCGGGGGAACGCCACGATGACCGACGCCACAATTGCGACCGGCGCGCTCTCTGAAGCCCAGCATCGCGCGCATCTGCGCCGCGCCGTGATCGCCAGCACGGTCGGTACGACGATCGAATGGTACGACTTCCTGCTGTACAGCTCCGTGACCGGGCTGGTGTTCGGGAAGGCGTTCTTTTCCGGTTCCGATCCGCTCATCGGTTCGCTGCAAGCGTTTGGCATCTTCTTTATCGGATTTGTCGCGCGGCCGATCGGGGCGGCAATCTTTGGCCATTGGGGCGATCGCATCGGCCGCAAGGCGACGCTGATTGTCACGCTCCTGATGACCGGCATCGCTACCGCCGCCGTGGGCCTGGTGCCGGGCTATGGTTTGATCGGGATTTGGGGGGCCATTATCCTCACGCTGCTGCGGTTGATCCAAGGCATCGGGGTTGGCGGCGAATGGGGCGGCTCGGTTCTCCTGGCGATGGAATGGGCGCGCACCAACAAGAACCGCGGCTTCATCGCCGCCTGGCCGCAATTCGGCGCGCCGGCGGGGCTGTTCCTGGCGAATGTCGCCGTGTTGGCCTTCAGCTGGATATCGGGCGATCAATTCCTCGTCTGGGGTTGGCGCATACCCTTCCTGCTCAGCATCGTGATGGTCGCCGTCGGCTTGTGGATCCGGCTCGGCATCCTGGAAACTCCGGTGTTTCAGCGTCTTCTCGACGAGAACAAGATCTCGCGCGCGCCAACGATCGAGGTTTTCAGGCGTCAACCGAAGGAGATCATTCTGTGCGCGCTGCTGCGGCTGGCCGAACAATCGCCCGGCTTTATCTTTAACGCGTTCATCTTCACCTACGGCACGACGGTGCTCGGCGCCTCCCGCGATCTGCTCCTGATAGGGCTAATCGTCGCGACGGCACTCGGTTTCATGTGGGTCACCGTCGCCGGCTGGTTGTCGGACGTGATTGGTCGCCGGCGCATGTACATCATCGGCTGCGTGTTCGTGGCGGTCTTCACCTTTGGCTATTTCGCGATGCTCGACACGAAGGTGCCGCTGCTGATCTTCATCGCCGTCGCGCTATCGTTCATTCCGGTAATGACGATGTACGGGCCGGAGGCGGCTCTAATCGCCGAGGCCTTCACCCCGCGGCTGCGTTACAGCGGCGCCTCGATTGGCTATCAGCTTGCGTCGATCATCGCCGGCGGGCCGGCGCCGTTCATCTCGACCTATTTGTTCAAGACGTACAACTCGACGACGCCGATCTGCATCTACGTCGTCATCTGTGCGATCGTCAGCATTGGCGCTACGCTGATGCTGAAGGACCACACCAACAAGGACATCTCGACCGAGGAGCACTACGAGCCGGCCTTCTGACCGGCCGGGGCCGGCGGCGCTCGTTCTGCCGACACCGACGCGGAATAGCCGAGCCCCGCCCGCGTTCTTACGCCGGCAACGGCGTGGTAGTAACCTCAGGCGATGTCTCGGCTCAGGATCATCGTGGCCGGCATGGCCGCGCAGTACCCGATCGGCGGCGTCGCCTGGGACTACCTGCAATACCCAATCGGCCTCGCCCGGCTCGGCCACGATGTCGTCTATCACGAAGATACCTGGTGCTGGCCGTATCATCCGCTGCAGCGGACGATGGTCGACGATCCGGCCTATTCGGCGGCCTATCTGCGCGATTTCTTCGCCCGCTACGCGCCGGAGCTCGGCGAGCGCTGGCATTACCTGCATCTGCACGAGATCAGCTGCGGGATAAGCCGCGCCGCCTTCGACGACTTCACCAAGAGCGCCGACCTCTTCATCAATGTCAGCGGCGGCAGCTTTTTCCCCGATGCGCTGTCGCCCCGCTGCCTCAAGCTCTTTCTCGATACCGATCCCGGCTACAACCAGATCATCCTCAGCGAGCGTCCATCGTGGTCGGAGAATGTCGAGCGCTGGTGCGACGGCGTTCGCGCGCACGACCGTCACTTCACCTATGCCGAGAATTTCGGCGCGCCCGACTGCACGATGCCGGATGCCGGCATCGCCTGGCGCAAGACGCGGATGCCGGTGGTGAGCGAGCTGTGGCATGCGCGACCGGAAGACCTCGGCCCAGGCTCGCCGTGGGGCACGGTGATGACCTGGAACGTCTTCAAGGGGAAGCTCGAATATCGCGGGGTCGAATATCGCGGAAAGGCCGGCGAGTTCGACAAAATCGCCGGACTGCCGTTCCGGTCGGGGCGGAACTTCCGGGTCGCGGTCGGCGGCACCGAGGCACCGCTCGACGCGTTGGCGGCGCAGGGCTGGACCGCCGAGGACGGGCCGACGACAACGCTGACGCCGGAGGATTACCAAGACTACATCGCCGCGTCGCGCGGCGAGGTGTCGGTCGCCAAGCACGTCTATGTCGCGCTGCGCACCGGTTGGTTCAGCTGCCGGAGCGCCTGTTATCTGGCGGCGTCGCGCCCGGTCGTCGTGCAGGATACCGGGTTCTCGAATTTCCTTCCCGTCGGTCGAGGCCTGCATACCTTCACGACCGAGGTCGAAGCCGCCGCCGCGATCGAGGCGATCGAGGCGAATTACGAGGCCGAGATGAAAGCCGCCCGCGACGTCGCCCTCGCCCATTTCGACGCGCGCCACGTGCTGTCGCGGCTGATCGAGGACGCGTTCGCCGCTTGATCCTGCGAGCTATGTCTCAAAGTAGCTCTTTTGCTGCCGCCACCAGGGCACGAAAAGCATTCCTCCACCCAAACAAATGACGATCATCATAGCCAGAAACGGAAGCCACGGCAGCGAATGCGATATTAGATACCAGTCCGCAAAAATGTTCATTTTTAAAATAAAAATCAAAATCAGGGCTGGGATCATTTTCCAGAAAATAGAAATACGTTTGTGAATGCCGTAAAAAATGCTTCCGAAAGTCAGCGCGTCTATCAAATAGGTTGTCCGACCCACCCATTCGGGCAACCAAGAGACGATGGGACAGCCTTTTGATACGAACAGACATGGTGACGGAAGGAAGGCAGCAACGAGGTACGATGCCGCGAGTACAGCGCACCAGAATTTGAGGCGCTTCAAGTCAGTACCGGCCGCCGAGCTTGGTGTGATCCCAGGTCACGGTCTTGTGCGGCGTAACCTTGAGCGCGACGCGCTTCGCGGCGCTGTCATTGGTCTCGCGCCGGCGCGGCGTCGCGCTCGCGCCCGAAATCACCGCCCAGGCATCGCGTACCGCGTCTTCCCCCTCGATGATCTCGCAGTGGCCGCGCACCATCACACCCTTGAGCTCGGCATATGAACCGCCGCCTTCGACCATCAGCGCAACCTTGGGGTCGCGACGGATGTTGAGAACCTTCTGCGCCTTGGCGTAGGAGGTCATGTAATAGGCGCCATCCCGAACCCCGAAGGTCATCGCCACGAGATGCGGGAACCCGTCCTTGTCGAGCGTCGCCAGCGCCGCCTTGCGGTTGGCGGCGAGGAACGCCGCCTGCTCGTCTTCGGTTAGCGTGATTTGCCGGCGCCGCGGCTGAACATCTTTTGGCATCGCTTTTCCCTCTTCGCTCGGCCTGTGGGGGTCATAATGTCGGGGACGCCAATAGGATCATAGGTCGTCCATGCAGAGCAGCAATCGCCCGGTCGCCCTCGTCACCGGCGCGTCGAGCGGGATCGGCGCCGCCTTGGCGCGCGAAATGGCGCGTCACGGCCACGACCTGGTGTTGAGCGCGCGCAGCCTAGCGCCGATGGAGGCACTGGCCGAGGAACTGCGCGAGCTTGGCGCGGCGTCGACGATCATTCCGGCCGATCTTGCCGAGCGGGGCGCCGCGGCGGCGCTGGTTCGCGAGATCGCTGCGGCAGGCATCGAGATCGAGGTGCTGGTCAACAATGCCGGGCTCGGGGCGATCGGACGCTTCGACCGGATCGATCCGGTTCGCAACGCCGAGATCATGCAGGTCAACATCGTCGCGCTGACCGAACTGACGCGTGCCCTCCTGCCGCCGATGCTGGCGAGGGGGCGCGGCAAGATCGTGCTGGTGGCGTCGACCGCGTCGTTCCTGCCCTGCCCCAATATGGCGGTTTATGCCGCGAGCAAGGCCTATGTCCGCAGCTTCGGCGAGGCGCTGGCGCAGGAGCTCGCCGGCACCGGCGTCAGCGTCAATGTGCTGTGCCCCGGCACGACGGCGACCAATTTCTTCGAGGTCGCCGGCAGCCTGCCCTCGGGGCTGCAGGCGCGCCGCATGATGACCGCCGACGAGGTAGCGCGGATCGGTTATGCCGGACTCGCCCGCGGCCAACGCGTGACGGTCGCGGGGCTGGCCAACCGCGTCCTCGCCTTCGCCGCGACCCACACACCGCATTTTCTGACTCTACCCGTCGCGGCGCGGTCGATCGGGCGGGACTGAACTGACCGGAGGAGACCGCGATGGCGTCCGACACCTACCAGATCTACGCCGTGCGCTACGCCCATAACGAGCGACAGGCGCGCGAGAACTTCCTGCAGGGTGACCCGCACGACACCGCGCCGATGCCGCTCGACTATTTCGTCTGGGCGGTTGTCGGCGAGAGCCGGAGCTTCATTTTCGACACCGGCTTCGACAAGGCGATGGCGCAAAAGCGCGGGCGCGAGTTTCTGCGTCCGCCCGGCGACGGCTTGCAGGCGATCGGCATCGACCCGGCGAGCATCAAGGACGTCGTCATCAGCCACATGCATTACGACCACACCGGCAACAACGATCTGTTCCCGAACGCGACCTACCATCTGCAGGATCGCGAGATGGCGTTCTGCACCGGGCGCTGCATGTGCCACCCGAACCTGCGCCGCTCGTTCGAGGAAGCCGACGTGACGGCGATGATCGGGCGGCTGTTCCGCAACCGGGTGCAGTTCCATAGCGGCGTTGACGAGTTGGCGCCCGGGATCACCGTGCATCATGTCGGCGGCCACACCGATGGGCTGCAAGTGATGCGGGTCAAGACCGAGCGCGGCTGGGTCGTGCTTGCCGCAGATGCGTCACATTTCTACGCCAATTTTGAGCAGATGCGCGCCTATCCGACCGTCTACAGCGTGGGCGACATGCTCGAAGGATTCGCCACGATCCGCCGCCTCGCGTCATCGCTGCAACATGTCGTGCCGGGCCACGACCCGCTGGTGCTGCAGCGTTACCCGGCGCCGAAACCGGGGCTCGAGGGGGTGGCCGTCAGGCTCGATGTCGAGCCGAAAGGTTGACCGCTTAGGCAAGCTGTGACTGACATCTGCCTTCTCAACGAAGGCGAGGTTATCGAATGACGGTGAAGTTTTGCGCTTTGGCGTGTGCGTTGCTGTTGGCTGCGTGCGGTGGAGAAACGGGAATGCGCTGCGAGTACGCGGCTGGCAACCTCGACGCCATCAAGGCTCAAGTTGCCAATCTCAAGGCCGGCGGTACGACGCTGTCCGACGTTACCAAATCGCTGGGCCAGCCTGCGATGACGACGCCGACGCCGGATGGTGGCAAGTCGGTCGAATACGACTATCCGCAGAAACTCAGCTCGGCGTCTTCACCAGCATGTCCGGAAAAAACCCAGAAAATCTCGTTCACCTTCGATTCTCGTGAGGTGTTGCGGTCGATGCAGATCAATTTTTGAGCTGACGGATCGATCAATCCACCCTTACCCCCGCCGCCTTGGCCATCGCGACGAGGTAGGTGCGGGCGGCGAGCATGTCGTCCAACGAACCGAACGCGTTGATGTAGTGGCCCTTGAAGCCGCCGCTCTCCAGGCGGCGAAACATGTCGCCGAAATCGAGATCTCCGGCGCCAGGCTTCAGATGCTCCTCGAAGCCGTTGCGGAAGCAATCGGCGAGCCGCACCTCCTCGACCCGCGATAGGTCAATCGCGTCAATGAAGCCGGGGATGCCCTCGGGGACGAGATGGGCGTGGTTGGCGGTAAACGATAGCTTGAACGCCGAGGAGTGGATGGCGTCGAAGTAATAACGCCACTCCTCAGCCGTATGCGCGAGGTAATGGATTTCGGCGGAGTCCGGCTCCTTGTTGAGGTTTTCCAGGAGGATCAGGGCACCCTTGTTTTCGGCATAAGCGACGATGCGCTTTAGCCGCTCGCGCCCAGCCTGCATGCGCTGCGGCTTGTCGGAGGTGAAGTGAAAGCCGGCATGCATGACGATCCATTTGGCGCCCAACCGCACCGAGGCATCGACATAGGCCTTGAGATAAGCCTCGACCGCGTCGGCGACGATCGGCGCGTATTCCGCGACATTGACCGCCGAAGCCGTGTGGAGGCCGAGTTGGATGCCATACCGCTCGCACATCTCCTTGACCCGCGCGCCGCGGATGCCGCTGATCGTGCCGAGCGCGTTGTCGCCGGTATCGAGCTGGATGTCGATGTAGCGCACCCGGTGCTCGGCCGCCCACTCGACCGCATCTTCGAGCGTCAGCTTGCGCCCGACATCGATGCCGATCCGGTCGATCAGGTTCATTCACTCATCTCCTCGCGCCATCGCGCAATCCCACCACGACCGGTTGTCCCAGAGCAACCGCCGGTAGCTTTTCGCGTGACATTGGAACCCCCGACCCTACACTCGCCGTATGAACGTAGGGCAGACCCTGGCCTTGGTCGGCCGCCTGGCGGCGACCATTATGACGGCGGCGCTCTTGAGCGGGTGCGCCCTGTTTCCAGGCTGGGCACCGGAAAACCCCATAATCGGCACCTGGGCCAATACCGACAATGACCGGGTAACGTTCAACGCCGACTCGGTCGTGGTTACCCCGAATAACGGCAAACCGACAGCGATGGGTCCGGGCGATTGCAACGGTGTCTTCAAGATATCGTATGGCCGCATGGCGACGGCGCCATTCGCCACGCTGTTCCCGACCCAGGCCGATCTCGAGGACAAGCTCAAGGACTTGCTGGTCAAGCCCGAGTACCCGGTCGCCGATGTGACCTGCGACAGGGGTGGCACGACCTATTTCATGGTCGGCGACCGCGAGCTGCTGGCGATCTACCGCGACGCCGGTGTTGGCGGGCTCGAGCATCTGTCGCGGCTCTGAGGCGAGCGCCGGCGGCCTGAATGGAAGCTCGGCTCAAGACGCACATCCAGGTCAATGCGTTGATCCGCCGGTGCGATCTCGCGGCGATCGGGGTCGTGGTGACCGCGCGCGGCGACCCCGATGCCGGGACGATCCTGATCAAGCTCTACGACCGCGACACCGGAACCACGGTGCTGACGCAGACGCGCCGCGCCGATGGCACGCTCGTCTGGATGCGCGCGACCGGCGCCGCGCCGGTCGACGAAAGCGAGGCCGATGCCTATATCGCCCGGCAGCGACAATACGACTCCGACCTCTGGGTCATCGAGATCGAGACCGCCGCGCCCGAAACCGTAATCGACAGCGACATCATCGATGAATGACGTCCCCAGCCACCCCGATCTGCGCGTCATCGCGCACGAGATCGCGTTCAAGCGCCATTTGCGGCTCGATGTCGTGCGGTTTCATCACCGCATGTTCTCGGGCGAATGGAGCGGCGAGCGCGTCTATGACGTGGTGCGCCGCGGCGCGGCGGTGGCGATACTGCTTTACGATCCGGCGCGCGACGCGGTCGTGCTGGTCGAGCAATTCCGTCTGCCGCCGCTTCTCGCCGGATATTCGCCGTGGGTGGTGGAGGTGGTCGCCGGGCTGGTCGACCAGGACGGCGAGAGCGACGCCGCGGTCGCCCGCCGCGAAACCGGTGAGGAAGCCGGGCTCGACATCATCGGCGAGCTGGTCCCGATCCAGCGCTATGTGCCGATGCCGGGCAATTCCGACGAGACGATCATGCTGTTCTGCGGCCGGGTCGATTCACGGAACGCGAGCGGCATCCATGGCGTGCCCGACGAGCACGAGGACATCAAAGTCGTGGTCAGGACGGCGGCGGACCTAGAGGCGATGGTCGAGGCTGGCCAGATCGAGACCGGCCACACGCTCATCTGCCTCTACTGGTTCTTCCGCCACCGCGACGAGCTGCGCCGGAAGTGGGGCGTAACGTAGGGCGGAAAAGCCTAGCACCTTCCGCCATCGCGCGACGCGAGAACGGTGGATGACGCTTTGCTTATCACCCTACCTAAGGGGCACTTTCTTGAAGTGCTTCGACAGCGCCAGCCCCTGGCTCTGGTACGACGAACCGATCCCCATGCCGTAGAGTTGATCGGGCCGCGCGATCAGCGGCTCGTAGACGAGGCGGCCCATGGTCTGGCCGTGCTCGATGAGGAACGGCACTTCGTGCGAGCGCACCTCGAGGACCGCGCGGCTGCCGCTGCCGCCGGCTTCGGCGGCGCCGAAACCGGGATCGAAAAACCCGGCGTAATGCACCCGGAATTCACCGACAAAGGTGTCGTAGGGCATCATCTCGGCGGCATGGTCGGCCGGCACGACCACCGCCTCGCGCGAGGCGAGAATGTAGAAATCGTTGGGGTCGAGCACCAACCCCGACGGATCACCCGGTCCGCGCCTTGCGTACACCGGCTCCCAGAAGTCGTTGGGGTCGTAGTAATCGACCTTGTCGACATCGACGACCCCGGTGTGCCGGCGCGCCTTGTAGCCGACAAGGCCGGTCTCCGGCGCGCCCATGACATCGACGGTGAAGACGAGACCGTTGCGAATGGTCTGTGCGCTCGGCGCGCCATCCTCGGGCGTCTCGACCAGCGGGCTTTCGGCATGGAGCCGGCGCAGCGCGGTGTCGCGAAAGATCGGCGAGCCACGGCGGATGCGCAACTGTACGAGGCGCGAGCCGGTACGCACGACAATGCTGAACGCGCGCGGGGAAATCTCCGCGAAAAGCGGACCTTTGTAGCCCTCACGCACGCGGTCGAATTCGTCGCCATAATCGGTAATCACCCGGGCGAAGATGTCGAGCCGCCCGGTCGAGCTTTTTGGGTTTGCCGCAGCCGTCGTCCGTCGCGGCAGCGCGGTCATCTCCAGCAGCGGTACAATATAGACGCAGTCGCGCTCCAGCACCGTGCCCTCGGTCAAGTCGATTCGGTGCATCGACAGCTGGTCGAGCTTTTCTTTCACCGTGCTGCGACCGCCTGGCAAAAAGCTCGCCCGCACGCGGTACGCGACCTCGCCCAGCCGCAGATCGATGCTCGCCGGCTGGATCTGGTCGTCCCCGATAGGGACCGAGGCGACGAGTTCGTGGCCAAGCTTGACCGCGGCGCGAAGCATCTGCGACGGCAACAGACCGGTCGACCGGTCGGCCTCGACAACCGGAAACAGCTCGCCGTCCGGCACATCGACCATTACGACACTTCCCTCGGTCTGGGCATTGGAGGCGTTCTAGAGCAAAATTCGGCTGCGTTATATCGGTTCCGTCGCTCCACATAGCTAGTCGCGACGAGCAAGTCGGAGAAACTCCTATGGATATCCGCGACGGGTTTATCGGCTCCGTCGGCAACACGCCGCTGATCAGGCTGCGCCGGGCCTCGGAGGAGACCGGCTGCACGATCCTCGGCAAGGCGGAATTCCTCAATCCCGGCGGTTCGGTCAAGGACCGTGCCGGGCTTTACATCATCAAAGACGCCGAGGAGCGCGGACTGTTGCGACCGGGCGGGGTTATCGTCGAAGGCACCGCCGGTAACACCGGGATCGGCCTGGCGCTCGTCGCCAACGCGCGCGGCTACCGCAGCGTCATCGTCATGCCTGAGACGCAGAGCCAGGAAAAGAAGGACATGCTGCTTCTGTGCGGCGCCGATCTCAGGCTGGTGCCGGCGGCGCCCTACACCAACCCGAACAACTACGTGCGTTACTCGGGCCGGCTCGCCGAGGAATTGGCGGCAACCGAAAAAAATGGCGCGGTGTGGGCCAACCAGTTCGACAATCTCGCCAACCGTCGCGGCCATTACGAGACGACCGGCCAGGAGATCTGGCGGCAGACCGACGGCAAGGTCGATGGGTTCGTCTGTGCGGTCGGCACCGGCGGGACGCTCAGCGGTGTCGGCATCGCATTGAAGGAACGCAACCCCCAGGTCAGGGTCTATCTGTCCGACTGCATGGGCTCGGGCATCTATAGCTGGTACGCGCGCCAGGAGTTCAAGCCCGAGGGTAGCTCCATCACCGAAGGGATCGGCAACAATCGCGAGACCGAGAACCTCAAGGGCTTTACACCGGACGGGCAGTACCAGATCACCGACGAGGAGATGCTGCCGGTGCTGTTCTCGCTGGCGCAGGATGAAGGGCTGATCCTAGGCGGCTCGACCGGGATCAATGTCTGCGGCGCGATCCGGCTGGCCAAAGAATTGGGGCCGGGGCACACGATCGTCACGATCCTCGCCGATTCCGGCACGCGCTATCAGTCGAAGCTGTTCAATCCGGCGTTCCTGAGGGAGAAGAACCTCCCGACCCCGCCGTGGCTGGATTAGCGCGATGACCGAACTGGTGTTCCGCGACGATGCTTACGCGCGATCCTGTACGGGGCGGGTGATCGCGGCCGATGAGCGCGGCATCCGCCTCGACCGCACCGTTTTCTACCCGACCGGCGGCGGCCAGCCGGGAGATAGCGGCATGCTGCGCCTCGAGGACGGAGCAACGGTTGTGATTGTCGACACTGTGAAGGGTGACGGCGCCGACGAGGTCATCCACGTGCCAGCGCCTAGTGCGGCTCTGCCCGAGCCGGGCGCCGAAGTCACCGCCGAGATCGACTGGGAGCGGCGGCACCGGCTGATGCGGATGCACACCTGCCTGCATCTGCTATGCGCCGTGGTGCCGGGCGCTGTGACCGGCGGTTCGGTCGGCGACGGGCGCGGCCGGCTCGATTTCGACGTGCCCGGGTCGAGCCTCGACAAGGAGGCGATCACGGCTGGCCTAAACAAGCTGATCGCCGAAGGGCACCCGGTCGCGCCGCGTTGGATCGACGATGCCGAGCTCGAGGCGCATCCCGAGCTGGTACGAACGATGTCGGTCAAGCCGCCGACCGGCGCCGGCAAAGTGCGGCTCTTGGAGATCGCCGGGGTCGACCTCCAGCCCTGCGGCGGTACGCATGTGCGCAACACCGCCGAGATCGGGCCGGTCGAGATCACCAAGATCGAGAACAAGGGCCGGCAAAACCGCCGGATCAACGTGGCTTTTGTCGGCTAATTGCGTCCCGCTAGCAACCCGCGGGCGATGATCTGCGCCTGGATTTCCGCGGCGCCCTCGAAGATGTTGAGGATGCGCGCGTCGCACAGCACCCGGCTGATCGGGTATTCGAGCGCGTAGCCGTTGCCGCCGTGGATTTGCACGGCGTTGTCGGCATTGGTCCAGGCGACGCGGGCGGCCAAGAGCTTCGCCATCCCGGCCTCGATGTCGCAGCGCCGGCCGCTATCCTTCTCGCGCGCGGCGAAATAGGCGAGCTGACGCGCCATCGTCGTCTCGACCGCCATCATGACGAGCTTCAACTGCACCCGCGGGAACGCGGCGAGGTTGCGGCCGAATTGCCGCCGCTCCAGCGCGTAGGCGTGCGCCAGCTCGAACGCGTTCTGCGCGACCCCGACGGCGCGCGCCGCGGTCTGTACCCGCGCGCTCTCGAAGGTCGCCATCAGCTGCTTGAACCCTTCCCCTTCGACTCCGCCGAGCAGCGCATCCGCCGGCACCGCGAACCCGTCGAAGGCGATCTCGTATTCCTTCATGCCGCGGTAGCCGAGCACCGGGATCTCGGTCCCCGACATACCCTCGGCCGGGAACGGGTTGCTGTCGTCGCCGCGCGGCTTTGGCGCGAGGAACATGCTGAGGCCGCGATAGCCGCTGTCGGAGCTGCCGGTGCGCGCCAACAAGGTCATCAAGTCGGACCGCGCGCCGTGGGTGATCCAGGTCTTGGCGCCGTAGATGCGGTACTGGCCTCCCTCCTTGACCGCTCGCGTCTGCAGGCTGGCGAGGTCGGAGCCGGCATTTGGCTCGGTGAAGACCGCAGTCGGTAGCACCGCGCCGGAGGCGATGCCAGGTAGCCAGCGGGCTTTTTGTTCCGGCGTGCCGCTGACCCGGATTAGCTCGCCAGCGATCTCCGACCGGGTGCCGAGCGAGCCGACGCCGATATAGGCCCGCGACAACTCCTCGGAGACGACGCACATCGCCAGCTTGCCGAGGCCGAGGCCGCCGTATTCTTCGGGCAACGTGACGCCGAAGACGCCGATCCCGGACAACTCCTCGATCACCTCGATCGGGATCAATCGGTCCTGGCGGTGCCAATCATGCGCGTGCGGCGCGACAGCCCGCTCGGCGAAGCGGCGGACTTGGTCGCGGATCAATTCGAGCGTCTCGTCGCCAAGCTTATCGCCGCCTAGCGGCATCCCCTCGGCAAGGATCGCTCCGAGCCGGGTGCGTGCATCGCTAAGCCCGGCGACCAATGGGCTACCGCGCAACGGCACCAAGTCTGCGTCGCTCAGACCGAGATCTTGCGGGCGGGCGATCTCGCCTTGCCCCATCGCGATGCCGCCGGCAAGTTGCGCCAGGTACTCGCCAAAGCCGACCGCGAGGATCAGTTGCTGCGGCTCACCGAGTTCGCCGGCTGCGTCGAGCCGCGATGACCATTCGCGCAGCTGCCGGAGCGCGGCGACATAGGTCGCCATCCAAGCGAGCGCATGCGCCGCCAGCTGCTCGGCATCGAGTCGAGCGGTATCGACAGCACCGTCCTTGGCGACTCTGAGGGAGAGATTGGCGCGCGCCTGCGCAAGCAGCGCCTCGGCTGCCCCGAGCGCGGCGGCAGTGCTATCCAGAAGACTCATTGCACCAGACCGCCCGCGCCCGAGCGCTTCGCGGGCGCTTACTGCATATCGTTGGTCTGGTAATTATTGGGCAGCGTCGTGCTCGCATTCGGGTCATGCGTCTTGCGGCTGGTAGAATCGGTCATGCCGACGGCCGAGATGTCATCGCTGATGCCGTTCAAGTTCTGGATGTCACTGGCGCGTTCCGGTCCCCCGGGAGCGCAGGCAACCGCGCCGCCGAGGCAGAGGACCACGACAAGACCAACCCGCAGCAGCGTCATCTCGCGTCCTCCGACCGTATGCTCAAGATATAGGCTTGCCGTCATCATATCTCAATCGCCACCCGAGATATGAATAGCCGGCTATTTTATCGCCTTTTGGTTCAATAAGAACGTTCGGGCCTCGCCGACCTCCGGAGCGCTATCCAAGCGCAGAGAGTTTGCCGTAGGGTTGCGGCGGCGGGGGAAATTCATGACACATCGCCGCATCGTCCTGCTGTCCACTCTGGCAATCGTAATTGGGCTGTGCGCAGCCGCCTTCCTGGTGCCGCTCAGCGCGTTCCGGGGGCCACTCGAGGCGGCGGCGAGCCGAGCCCTCGATCACGACGTCCAGATCGCCGGCCCACTCCATCCGGCCGTCTATCCGCAGTTCGGGATCTCGCTCAAGAACGTTTCGATCGCCAACGTAAAGGGCGGGCACGAGCCGCAGATGATCACAGTCGGCAAGATCGTGGTCGGTGCCGAGTTGATGCCGCTGCTAACCGGCCGGCTGCAGGTTACGAAGATCGTGCTGAAACAGCCGGTGATTCACCTCGAAATCGGCAGCGACGGCATCGGCAATTGGCAATCCGCAGCTTCGTCGGCGCCACCCAACCCGGCCGATACCGCGAGCCTGTCGCTAGAGCGTGTCAAGATCGAAGACGGCACGATCACGTACTTCGATGCTCGTACCCGAAAGATCGACACGCTGAGTGCGGTATTTGCATCGCTCACCGCGGGAACGGCGGGCACCGACGTTCGGCCGCTTAGCCTTGATGGCACCATGACCTATCGCTCCGTGCCGGTGAAATTCGACGCTAAGGTCGACAATCTCGACGCCTTCCTCAGAGGTGAGCCGGGCGGCGTCGGTTTCAGGCTCAATTCCGACCTATTCACCGCCTCTTTCATCGGCACGTTGCAGGCGCCGGGCTCTTTGACCGGAAACCTGACGCTCGATACCCGGTCGTTGCACGAGCTGTCCGCTTTGATCGGGCAGCCGCTGCCGCCTGGCAATGGCTTCGGCGCGACCACGATCGAGTCCGCAATCTCGGCCAAGGACGGCGTCTTAACCTTGTCCAAAGCCGCCATCTCGCTCGATGGAATGAAGCTCAACGGTGATGTCTCAATCGATACCAAAGCGAGCCTGCCGGCGCTTAAGGGAACGCTTGCGATCGACCACCTCAACGTCATCCCTTACCTGGCGCCTAGCACCTCGCAGGACCTGAGCAAAGCCGAGACAATAGGCAATCTCGATACGCCACTCGCGTTCAACCGCCTGAAAGGCGTGGACGCCGATCTTTCGCTAACGATCGGCGCGCTGACCCTCCCCGAGATCAAGCTCAACAAAGTTGCACTTACCGCGGCGCTTCACGGCGGGGTTCTCAAGGCCGAGTTCAGCAACATCAGCGCCTATGGCGGCTCCGGCAAGGGAACCGCAACCGTCGATGCGAACGGCGCGGTGCCGATTTTTCACAATGTCGTCGACATGAGCGGTGTCAGGGCGGACCTCTTGCTGGCTCAGATGGCGGCCGAACCGCAGGTCAGATCTTCCGGCTCCATCCATCTCGACCTCTCTTCCCGCGGCAACAGCGAGGCCCAGATCATCAACGGGCTTGCCGGAAGGGTCTCGGTGAACTTTGGTCCCGGCACAATCTCGGGGGTCGATCTCGGGGCCGTTGCCCGCCTCCTGCAGTCGGCCGCGAATTTGCTGGGCGGCGCGGTGGGCGCGGGCGCCACCACCCAGTTCAGTTCGCTCGCCGCCAGCTTCACGGTGCAGAATGGCGTGGCGCATACGAGCGACTTTCGCCTAACCGGTCCCGCGATCGCGATGACCGGTGTCGGGACGGTGAACCTGGCGAGCCATCAGATCGATTTCCATCTCGATCCGACCGCCAAGGTCGGGGTCGCCGGCATCCATGTGGCCGAGATTGGCATCCCGTTTTACGCGCGCGGCAATTGGAGTAACCCCAGCTACGAGCCCGACCCTGCCGGTCTGGCGAAGGGCGTGGTCGGCACAGTCAGCGGCACCGCGACGCAAATTCTCAACGTGCCGGGTAGCGCCTTGAAGTCCCTGCTCGGAGGAAATTGACCGGCCCGCCGGTTGACGCCCGGCTTGGGCGAGCGTACATCCGCTTCGTGGCCAGTAAGACACATCGCGCCGGCGGACGGCGAATTAGCGACCCGGGCTCGACTGGAGCCCGGGCCGTGTCAATTCGTCCCCTCCCTGCCAAGGATTGCGCCGATGCCGTCACCAGAAGCTGCCGTTGCTGAAGCGGCTACCGTCGAGACTTCCCGATTTTCCCTCCAGGCCAGCGCGGAGCCCGGCGTGATGCCGAGGGTTCTCGAGCTTTTCGCCAAGCGCGGCCTCGTGCCGGATCGCTGGCATAGCATTGTCGCGCGGCACGACATGACATTGTCGATCGACATCGAGATCGGCGGTCTCGAGCGCGAGACGGTCGCCTATGTCGCGAATTGCCTGCGGCAGATCGCTGGTGTCGAGCTCGTCCTGACCGTCTGAGCCACGATGTCGTTCGCCGACCGCATTCGTCACTGCAACAGCTTCGACCCGGCGCGGGCGATGCCGCTGTGGGCCGGCGATCACCGCGTCGGCTGGCTGCGCCACGACAATGCCGCGGTGCTTGGCCGGCATGTCGACGTCTTCCAGGTCGAGGAAGATGCGACGCGTCTCCTGCCGCAAGGGGACGCCAGCACAGTGAGCCGCGCGGTCGACGAGGTTGTCGAGGTGCTGGTCGCCGAACGGCGCGTGCCGAAATGGCGCAACGAGACCTTCGACGTCGCGCCGCGTTGGGGCGAACGGCCACTGTTCCGGCTCGATCGCGGCGCGGTGCCGTTTTTTGGCGTGCGCGCCTATGGCATCCACGTTAACGGCTATCGCCGCGACGGCGACCGCTATTCGTTGTGGATCGGCCGGCGCGCGTCGAACAAGCAGGTGGCGCCGGGCAAGCTCGACAACCTCGTCGCCGGCGGCATCGGCAATGGTTACGGAGCCGCCGCGACGCTCGCGAAAGAAGCCGAGGAGGAAGCGGCCATCGGGCCCGAATTGATCGCCCGCGCCGTCGCGGCCGGCGCCCTGACGTACCGGATGGAGACCAAGACGGGGATTCGCGACGACGTGATGTTCGTCTACGACCTCGAGGTGCCGCCCGATTTCGAACCGCGCAACGATGACGGCGAGATTGCCGGTTTTGAGCTGATGCCGCTTGACGATATCCTCGAGCGCATCCGCACGACCGCGGACTTCAAATTCAACGTCAATCTGGTGATCCTCGATTTCGCAGTGCGCCACGGCGTGCTGCGGCCGGAAGACCCAGAATATCTCGACGTCGCCAACGGGCTGCATCGGCCACTCGACTAGCTTGGCTTACGCCGCCGCCGATCTTGCCCTACCGTCGCGGCGCTTTCGCCGGACCTCACCATGGCCGTGACGGTCAAGAACCTCATGCGGATCATGGACCTGCCGGAGCTATTGCCGGCTGGCGGCGCGATCCTCGAACTTGGCGCCCAGCAGGTCTACTGCCAGGGCCATGAAGACGTCGTCCGACAGTTCGTCGAGAGTTTTACCGGACGAAGCGACCATAGCCGCAAGACGATCGCACGCTTCGCCGATGGCGGCTATTTTGGCGAGCTGCTTACGGCGTGCGGCTTCGACTACCGCTCAGTCGATCTGATCAACGGCTTCAATACCTTCCTCCTCGATCTCAACATGCATTCTGCGCCGGAGGAATTGAGCGGCCGGTTCGATCTGGTGACCAATTTTGGTACGACCGAGCACCTGATCAATCAGCTGCTGGCGATGAAGACCGTTCACGAGGTGACGAAGCCCGGTGGGATCATCTATCACGACCTGCCGATGTCCGGTTACCTGCAGCATGGGTATTTCCTCTATACGCCGGTTTTCTTCAACGACCTGGCCGCCGCCAACGGCTACCGGATCGTGCGGCAATACTATTCGCGGGAGGCGAAGCCAGCCGCCGCGCCGGAGTTCATGCGCGAGAACGGCTTTCCCGACCCCGATTTCACCGATTTCGGCATCGAGTTCATCCTGCAAAAAACCTCGGACGCAGCGTTCCGCATGCCGCTCGATCCGACCACCAGCCTCAGGATCGATCAGGCGGTTTGGAATTCCTCGAGGCCCGGCGATTTAACCTATTCGTCGAACCAGGCGACGTCACTCGACCGGGTATCCGGCCGGGAACTGCAACGCGCGCTGTTCGCCCGCTACCGCAAGAAGTTAGCGCGCTGGTTCAAGCGCTGAACCGAGCCCGTCTAATGATCTCGCCGGGCTGTATTCCGGCCTTACGCATGTCACGCACCGTCGCCGCCGTGTCGCGCTTGGCGAGCCGGCGGCCAGACGCGTCGGTCAACAACGGGTGATGGCGATAAGCGGGTGTCGGCAGGCCGAGCAAGGCTTGCAGCAAGCGTTGGATATGCGTCGCGGCAAGGAGATCGACGCCGCGGGTGACCAGGGTCACGCCCTGCAGGGCGTCGTCAACCGTCACCGCGAGGTGGTAGCTGACCGGCACGTCCTTACGCGCCAGCACGACATCGCCGAGCGCCTCCGGCGTGGCGGCGACCGGACGCCCATCCTCCGACCATTCGAGCCGGCCGGTGTGGGCGGTTGCCTTGGCGACATCGAGGCGTAGCGCATAGTCAGCGCCGGAAGCGATCTTTGCCTCGCGCTCGCTTGGCGACAGGCGCTTACAGGTTCCCGGGTAGAGCGGCCCCGCCTCCCCTTGCGGCGCACCGCCAGCGCGGGTGATCTCAGACTGGATTTCGCGCCGCGTACAAAAGCACGGATAGAGCATTCCCTCGCCATCGAGCCGCGCCAGCGCCGCTGCGTAATCGTCGAAATGCTCCGATTGACGGCGCACGTCGCCATCCCAAGTAAGACCCAACCAGGTCAGATCTTCCAGAATCGCGGCGTCGTATTCGTGGCGGCAGCGTGTGCGGTCGATATCCTCGATCCGTACCAGAAAACGGCCGCCCGCTTCGCGCGCGGCATGCCAGCCTTCCCAGGCCGACCGCACGTGACCGAGATGGAGATACCCGGTCGGGCTGGGGGCAAAGCGGGTAACGATCATCGTTCCGTGATGCCCTTGTTCGCCTCGCCCGACATCGGCTATGCCTCTGCCACATTCCGCCGGAGTGTGACGCGATGAACCTTACCCTGTCCGGACCGTCCTTTCCGCCGCAATCGGGGGCCAAACCCAGCCGTTTGGTGATCCTGCTGCACGGGCTCGGCGCCGACGGCAACGACTTGATCGGCTTGGCGCCGTATTGGGCGCCGCTCTTGCCCGACACTGAGTTTTTGTCGCCGAACGCGCCGTTCCCTTGCGACATGGCGCCCTACGGCTATCAGTGGATGAGCATACGCGACCCGAGCCCGGAAGCGCGGCTGGCGGGCGCGCGCGCCGCCGCGAGTATCCTCGATGCGTTCATCGACGACGAGCTGAAGAAACGCGATCTCACCGAGGCGCAGCTCGCTCTTGTCGGGTTCTCACAGGGAACGATGATGTCGCTCTTCGTCGGCCCGCGGCGCGAGCGGCAGCTTACCGGGATCGTCGGCTTTTCCGGCCGGCTGATCGCGCCGGCACTGCTGAAGAGCGAAATCCGCTCACGCCCGCCAGTGTTGCTGGTTCACGGCACAGAGGACTCGATGGTCCCTTACGATTCGATGGCCGAGGCCGAGATCGCGTTGACCGATGCCGGCGTCACGGTCGAAACATTGAGCTGTCCCGGCGTCGGCCACGGCATCGATGAAGAGGGGCTGCGTCGCGGTGGAGAGTTCCTGCAACGCATGCTCAGCGCCCAGGGCTAACCGGCGGCATCAGTTTCGTCAGCACCGCGACCATCTGGTCCGAGTCCCACTCAGCGCCGCCCTCGACCTTGCCCAACACCTTGCCGTCAGGGTCGACGACCAGGCTGGTCGGCAGCCCTCGCGCGCGCAGTGCATGGATCGCCGTGCTTTTGGGGTCGAGGCCGATCGTGAGTTTGTCGAGGTCGAACTTGGCGAGGAATGGCTTCACCACCTCCGCTCCCCCGCGATCTTCGGATACCGCCAGCACCACCAAACCCGGCCCGAGCCTTGCTTCGAGCTTTTCGAGCGACGGCATCTCCTTGAGGCAGGGTTGACACCATGTCGCCCATAGGTTGAGGACGACCAGCTTGCCTTTGAAGTCGGCGAGCGAGACCGGCTTTCCATCGAGCCCGTCGAAGCTCATCTCCGGCGCTGGCTGCGGCGTTGCCACCGGGATAAACTCGCCGATCTTGATATCGGGGTCGCTGGACAATTGCGCCGCGGCGCCCACGGTCGAGGCGACCAGGATCAAAATGGCCACAATGATGCGGCAGCCCGTCATAAGGCTCCTTCCCGGCGAGGGAGGCGGCACCCCGTGACCCGGCCGACACGGCGTTCGCCTGGCGCCACCGCGTCGGCGGCGCCAAACCCGCTATGGGGCGGCCGTTTTGCCGGCGGTCCCGCCGCGATCATGCGCCGCATCAACGCCTCGATCGATGTCGATCGGCGCCTCTATGACGAGGACATCGCCGGATCGCAGGCGCATTGCGCGATGCTGGTCGCGCAACGCATTCTCACGGCCGAAGATGGCGCGGCGATCGCCGAGGGTCTAGAGCGAATCCGCGGCGAGATCGAGAGCGGCGCCTTTGTCTTCCACGAGGAAAACGAAGACATCCACCTCAACATCGAGGCGCGGCTCGCCGAGCTGATCGGCCCAGCCGCCGGAAGGCTGCACACCGCCCGCTCGCGCAACGACCAGGTAGCGACCGATTTCCGCCTCTGGGTACGCGGCGCGATCGACCGCCTCGATGCGGCGATGATGTCCTTGCAGATCGCGCTCCTCGACAAGGCCGAAGCGCAAGCGGCGACGGTCATGCCGGGCTTTACCCATCTGCAGATCGCCCAGCCGGTGACCTTCGGCCATCACCTAATGGCCTACGTCGAAATGGTTGGGCGCGACCGCGGCCGCTTCGCCGATTGCCGGCGGCGGCTCAACGAATGCCCGCTTGGCGCTGCGGCGCTGGCCGGCACCGCCTTTCCGATCGACCGCGACGCGACCGCGGCGACGCTCGGCTTCGACCGGCCGGCGGCGAACTCGTTGGACGCCGTGTCCGACCGGGACTTTGCCATCGAATTCCTCGCCGCGGCGGCGCTCGCCGGCACGCATCTCTCGCGCCTTGCTGAGGAGATCGTGATCTGGTCGAGTGAGCCCTTCGGTTTCATCGCGCTGAGCGATGCCTTCACCACCGGCAGCTCGATCATGCCGCAGAAGCGCAACCCGGACGCGGCCGAGCTCGTCCGCGCCAAGACCGGCAGGCTGAATGCGTCGCTGGTCGCGCTGCTGACGGTGATGAAGGGCCTGCCGCTCGCCTACCAGAAGGACATGCAGGAAGACAAGCTGCCGGTCTTCGAGGCGGCCGACGCGCTCGAACTGTGTCTCGCGGCTGCGGCGGGCATGGTCGCGGACATGCGGCCGCAGGCGGACCGGCTGCGCGAGGCGGCCGCGCGCGGCTACAGCACGGCGACCGATCTGGCCGACTGGCTGGTGCGTTCGCTCAACATGCCGTTCCGCCAGGCGCACCATGTCACCGGCGAGATCGTCAAGCGCGCCGAGGCGCTGGGCCATGAGCTCGCCGAGATGCCGCTCGCCGAGATGCAAGCAATCGAGCCGGCGATCAGCGCTTCGGTGTACGATGTGCTCGATGTCGAGCGGTCCGTGGCGAGCCGTACCAGCTTCGGTGGCACCGCACCTGACCGGGTTCGCGCCGCGATCGCTGCCGCGCGCAAGAGGTATTGCCGATGAACCAAGACAATCCCTCCGACCATAATTCTGGCCGCCGCGCGAGAGCGCTGCGGATCGTCGTGGTATTGCTCGTCGCGCTGGCGCTCGCCGGGTGTGGCCGCAAAGGGGCTCCGCAGCCGCCTTCGGATGAGCCCACTACCTATCCTCGCCCCTATCCGCGTGCGTGACTTGTTTGCCTACCGCAACGGCGAGCTTCACGCCGAGAAAGTGCCGGTCTCGCGCGTCGCCGCGTCGGTCGGTACCCCGTTCTATCTCTATTCCGCCGGCGCGTTAGTATCGCGGTACCGAGCGTTCGCAGCCGCGTTCGGAGCGCGACCGCCGCTCATCTGTTACGCGGTCAAGGCCAATTCCAACCAGGCGGTGCTGAGCCTCTTCGCCGGGCTCGGCGCTGGCGCCGATGTGGTCTCCGAGGGCGAGCTGCGCCGCGCGCTTGCCGCCGGCATCCGGCCAGAACGGATCGTCTTCTCCGGCGTCGGCAAGACCGACATCGAGCTTGCTGCGGCGCTCGACGCAGGCATCCACCAGATCAATGTCGAGTCGGTGCCCGAGCTCAAGCTGCTGAGCAAGATCGCCGCCGAGCGCGGCCGTACCACGCGGATCGCCATCCGGGTCAATCCCGATGTCGATGCGTTAACCCACGCGAAAATCGCCACCGGCAAGAAGGAAAACAAATTCGGCATCGATATCGACGACGCCTTTGACGCCTATCGGCTTGCCGCCGACTTGCCGGGTATCGAGCCGATCGGAGTCGCGATCCATATCGGATCGCAGGCCGGGGGGCTCGAGCCATTCCGCGAAGCGTTCACCCGGCTGGCGGATTTCATTGTCGAGCTGCGCCAAGCAGGCCAGCCGGTGCGTCGCGTCGATCTCGGCGGCGGGCTTAGCATCCGCTATCACAACGAGACGCCGGTGGACCTGTCCGAATATGCCGGATTGGTGCAGCGCACCTTCGGCTCCCTCGATCTCGAGATCGCTTGCGAGCCCGGTCGGGTGCTGGTCGGACCAGCGGGACTGCTGATAACCCGCGTGATTTATGTGAAGGACGGGGCCGCGAAGCGCTTCGTGATCGTCGATGCGGCCATGAACGATCTGATCCGCCCGGCGCTCTACGATGCCTGGCATGACATTGTCCCGATACGCCTTCCGGCCGAGGGCGCGATCACCGCTCTGGCCGATGTCGCTGGCCCGGTCTGCGAGACCGGCGATTGTTTCGCGACAGAGCGGGATTTACCGCCGTTAGGCGCAGGCGACCTAGTCGCGTTGACGACGGCCGGCGCCTACGGCGCGGTGATGAGCTCGACCTATAACACAAGGCCGCTGGTGCCCGAGGTACTGGTCGACGGTAGCCGCTTCGCGATTATCCGCGCGCGCCAAAGTTACGACGCAATGCTGGCGCTCGATACCGTCCCGGATTGGCTTGCCGCGGGAGGAACGCCGCGATGATGTCGCCGCTGGGGTCGGACAAGCGCCTGCGTCGCCTGCTGCGGTTGTCGCGTGTCGCCCTGGCGTGGGAGAAATTGTGGCCTGCGCTGTGGCCGGCCCTGTTCGTGGTCGGCGGCTTCGCGGTCGTCGCATTGTTCGATCTGTTGAGCTGGCTGCCCGGTCTCGCGCATGCCGTTGCCTTGGCCGGGTTTGCGCTCGCGTTCGGAGCCGCGGTCTTCTGGGGACTGCGCCGTCTGGTGTGGCCCGACACGGTTGACGCCCGCCGCCGCATCGAGGTCAACAGCGGCCTGGATCACCGCCCGCTCGCCGCTCTCGCCGACCGTCCGAGCGAGCCGCTCGACAGCGGCACCGCCGGCTTGTGGGAGGCGCATCGCCGGCGCGTCGCAGCGATGGTGCGGGGCCTGCGGGTCGGTTGGCCGGTTGCCGGATTGGCGCGCCACGACCCCTGGGGACTTCGCGCGATCCTGGCGGTCCTGCTGGTCGTCGCCGCGATCGACGCCGGTGCGGATTGGCAGACGCGGATCGTTCGGGCACTCACACCCAGCTGGGATGGCAGCGCGCCTGGCCCGGCGGCCAGCTTCGACATTTGGATCACTCCGCCCGACTACACCGGCGTCGCACCGCAATTTCTGCGGGCTGACACCGAGGGGACGATTCGCGTCCCGACCGGCAGCAAATTATTGGCGCAAATTCATGGCAGCGGTGCGCTGCCGCGCCTGTCGATCGACGATGCCGTCAGCGATTTCCAGGGGATCGACAAGAACAATTTCCGCGCCGAGGTAACGCTGACCGAGGGGAAGTCGCTGAGCGTCAGCCAGGGCGCGACAACGCTTGGCCGTTGGCCGATCGAGATCATCCCGGACAATCCGCCGGTCGCGGCCTTCGCCGAGCCGCCGAAGCCGACGATCCATGCGGCGCTGCACCTCGGCTACCAGGCGAGCGACGACTACGGAGTCGAAGGCGTCAAGGCGGTGATCACCCGCGCGGATAGCAAGTCGACGGACAAGATCGAGGTCGAGATGCCCTTGCCGGGCTTGCATCTCAAAGAGGCGCAGGCCGGCACCTACCAGGATTTGTCGCCGCATCCGTGGGCCGGCCTGCCGGTCGATATCCGCATCGTCGCGACCGACGCGCTCGGCCAGACCGGCGAGAGCGAGCCGGTACGCATGACGTTGCCGGAGCGGGATTTCCGCAACCCGGTTGCTCGGGCGATCATCGATCAGCGCAAGGAGCTGGTCAAAGACCCCAGCTCCCACGACGCCGTGGCTGAGCTCCTCGATGATTTGAATCTGCGACCCAAGCTCTATCGCGACGACACGGTCGTCTACATGGCGCTGCAACTCGCCGCGCTGCGGCTGCGCGAACCGGATACCGACGCGGCGATTGCCGCCGTGATCCCGCTGCTGTGGGACACCGCGCTGCGCATCGAGGATAGCGGCATGTCGGTGGCAGAGCGCGATCTGCGACGCTTGCAGCAGGAATTGCAGGATGCCTTGGCCCGCGGCGCCTCGGACGAGGAAATCGACCGGTTGATGCGCGAGCTGCAGCAAGCGCTGGCCCAATATCTCCAGGCACTCGCCCAGAACATGGAGCGAAATGGCGACCAGACGGCGCAGCCGACCGACCCGTCGCACATGCTGACCGGACGCGATCTCCAACGCATGCTCGATCGCGCTCGCGAGCTCGCCCATAGCGGCGCACAGCAGCAGGCGCGCGAGTTGCTGTCGCAACTCCAGGACATGCTGGAGAATCTGCGGATGGCTCGGCCGGGGGACGCGCAGCAGCGAGGGCCCAACGAGGCCGGGCAGATGATGCGCGGTCTACAGGACATGATGCAGCGTCAGCAGCAGCTTCTCGACCGCAGCTTCCGCGCTCAGCGCCAAATGAATGGCGCCACCGGCCAGAATGGGCAGCAGCCGAGCGACGACGGCTCGCAGATGGGCGATCTAGGAAGCGCCGCCGGCCAGCAGGAAGATTTGCGCCGGGCGCTGGGCGAGATCATGCGCCACCTCGGTTCGGGCGCAGGCAATATCCCGGATGCGCTCGGCCGCGCCGAGCGGGCCATGCGCGACGCAACCGGCGCGTTGCAGCGCGGCGATCCCGGCGCGGCGATCGGGGCACAAACCGACGCGCTCGATCAGTTGCAGGAGGGCGCTCGCGAATTTGCTCAGCAGCTCCGCGACCGCATGGAAAACGGTTGGGAAGCCCAGGGCAACGACCCCAGCGGCTACGGGCAGGAGCCTTCCGATATGGGCAATCGCGACCCGTTCGGCCGCCCGATGCCGGGCAATAACCTCTTCGATCAGAGCGACGTGCAAATCCCCGACGCAGGCATCCTGCAGAAATCGCGCGAGATCCTCGACGAGCTTCGCCGGCGCGCCGGCGAACGCGCGCGACCCACGCTCGAGCTCGATTACATCGAGCGCCTGCTACGGCGCTTTTGATCCAAGCTTAGGGTCTTGCCGTTCTCGTGATCAGGATAGATCGACGCCTATTGCTCGCGACCATCGCCGGCACTATCGCGCTGCCCAGCATGGCGCGCGCGGTGCCGTTGCCGCTACCCGCGCGGCGCAGCCTGCGGCTGGTCAACCCGCATACCGGCGAGACTTTCGACGGGCCTTACCGCGACGATTCGGGTGTGATTCCGTCGGCGGTCGCCGATCTTTCGGTGTTCCTGCGCGATTTTCATTCGAGCGAGATCATCGCCATGGATATGGGGGTGATCGATTTTCTCGCCGCGGTGATGGAGGCCACCGGCCAGAGCGAAGCGACGATCTTTTCCGCCTACCGCACCCGCGAGACCAACGAGATGCTGGCGCGCACCAATTTCGGCGTCGCCGAAAACAGCCAGCACATCTTCGGGCGCGCGCTCGACGTCCATTTCGGCAGCAAGCTTGCCGAGGCGATGGCGGCGGCGCGCGCGATGCAGCATGGCGGCGTCGGCTGGTATCCGCATTCCGCGTTCATGCATATCGATACCGGGCCGGTGCGCAATTGGGATCTGGACGATGCCGGGCTCGGCAATCTGCTGTTCGACGGCCGGCAAATCCATTTCAACGACAAGGGCGAGCTGGTCATCAGCATGGGCCATGGCCGCGCCCCGCCGTTGATGGTCAATGGCGGGCGCCCGC